>Ga0256842_1000511_pt1 | contig 34387 bp, 35 predicted proteins | sample 4559240metaG_FD_185973 | JGI IMG/M metagenome (GOLD analysis project Ga0256842, IMG submission 185973) | Hydrothermal vent microbial communities from Guaymas Basin, Mexico - 4559-240 | ecosystem: Environmental > Aquatic > Marine > Hydrothermal vents | place: Mexico: Guaymas Basin | collected...
ATTGATTTAACCGCAAAAGCCAGGGAAGGAAAACTTGACCCGGTAATCGGAAGAGATGAAGAAATCAATAGAATGATGCAGATACTTATCAGAAAAACAAAAAACAATCCGATTTTACTTGGAGAACCCGGTGTCGGTAAAACGGCTCTTGTGGAAGGACTTGCCCAAAGAATTGTTAAAAAAGAAGTGCCTACATCACTTCAAAACAAACAGATAGTCGCACTTGATATGACGGCGTTAATTGCCGGTGCGAAATACAGAGGGGAATTTGAAGACAGGCTTAAGGCCGTTGTGGATGAAGTGAAGGCAAATCCTAATATTATTTTGTTTATAGACGAAATACATACAATCGTAGGCGCAGGCGCCTCTGAAGGCAGCATGGATGCGGCCAACATACTTAAACCGGCACTTGCAAGAGGGGAACTTAGAACAATAGGTGCCACAACACTTAAAGAATACAGAAAATATTTTGAAAAAGACGCGGCTCTTCAAAGAAGATTCCAGCCTGTAATGGTGAATGAGCCAAGCGTTAATGAAGCAATAAGAATCTTAAGAGGGCTTAAAGAAAGACTTGAAGCGCACCATAACGTAATTATCAAAGACGAGGCGCTTGTAGCGGCGGCAAAACTTACAGATAGATACATAAGCGACAGATTTTTACCTGATAAAGCGATTGATGCAATTGACGAAGCAGCGGCAGAGATTAAAATGCAAATCGAAAGCGAGCCTTTTGAACTTGCTAAAATCAAAAGGGAAATCGAGCAGCTGATGGTTGAAAAAGAAGCCCTTCAAATGGAAGGCGAGAGTGAAAAATCCAAAAAAAGACTCGCAGAAATCGAAAAAGAGCTTGCAAACCTTGAAGAAGAGAAAAGAAAACTTGAAGCAAAATTCGAGGAAGAAAAAAGGGTTTTAAAAGAAATAGCCGAAATCAAACAGCAGATTGAAGAACTTAAAGTTCAGGCCGATATTGCAAAAAGAGAAGGTAATTTCCAAAAAGCCGCAGAAATCGAATACGGAAAAGTGGTAGAGCTTAGCAAAAAGCTTGAAGAGCTTGAGAAAAAATGGGATGAAATGTTAAAAGAAGGAACGCTTCTTAAAAATGCGGTCGATGAAGAAGCGGTTGCGGATGTCGTAAGCAAATGGACGGGAATTCCTGTTAATAAAATGTTACAAAGCGAACTTGAAAAAATCTTACACATTGAAGACGAGCTTAAAAAATGGGTTGTCGGACAGGATGAGGCTATTAAAGCCGTGGCAAGAGCCATTAAAAGAAACAAAGCGGGGCTTGGCGATCCAAACAGACCGATTGGAAGCTTTATGTTCCTAGGACCGACAGGTGTGGGTAAAACCGAAACGGCAAAAACGCTTGCAAGATTTTTGTTTGACGATGAAAAAGCGATGATTAGATTTGATATGAGCGAATATATGGATAAAATAAGCGTATCCAAACTTATCGGTGCAGCACCGGGATATGTGGGATACGAAGAAGGCGGTCAGCTTACCGAGGCTGTGAGAAGAAGACCTTACAGCGTAATATTGTTTGACGAAATAGAAAAAGCGCATCCTGATGTGTTCAACATTCTCTTACAGGTTCTTGATGACGGAAGGCTGACTGACAATAAAGGCGTAACCGTTGATTTTAAAAACACCATTATAATCTTAACAAGCAATATCGCAAGCGATATTATTATGGAAATAAAAGACCCTGAGGCCAGAAAAGAAGCCGTTTGGGCCGAGCTTAAAAGAAGAATGAAACCTGAATTCTTAAACAGACTCGACGATGTGGTGGTATTTAATCCGTTAGGAAAAGAGCAGGTAAAAGCGATTGTGGATATCCTGCTTAGAAAAATTACAAAAAGACTTGCTGAGAGGGAAATTGAGCTTGTATTAAGCGACAGCGCAAAAGAAGTAATAGCGGAAGTCGGATTTGATCCTATTTTCGGTGCACGACCTCTTAAAAGGGCAATGGCTGAAATTATTGAAGACAGACTCGCCGAACTTATACTTGAAGGAAAAATTAAAGAAGGCGACAGGGTTGAATTTGACAGTGACGGAGAATATATTATTGTAAAAGTAAACGGAACTGAAGTGGCAAGGGATCTTAAATAATCCCTTTGCCGGTTTTTGTATAAAATAAGTGACTGGCACTTTTTATGTTGATTTGCGTTTGGAATTTTTTATTTGTTGATGTAATAAAAATGTTTGCTGGAAAATCCGTAATTATTTTAAATTTAGTATTACAAATATTTGACAAGTACAGAATATGTTAATATAATTTTTATATAAAATTAATAAAGGCGGTAAATGACTTTTTTGAATATGCATATGATGTTTGTGTTTTATTGGGCTGTTTTTATGGTTTCACTTGCTAAATCGATTGAATGTGGTGAAAATTCGAAAATACTGGCTCTTTTGAGTGTTGTGTTTATGCTTATGGTACTTTTTGTAGGAACTAAATTAATGCTGGCTTTCCCACAGGTTGCAAAAAGCGGTTTATGGATTCATACAAAGCTTTCAATTGATATACTGGCTATGCTTTTAAATCTATATTTGGCTTTTATTGTATTCAAGAAAAAATCCGTTTCAAAAAAATTATCCCAGATTATTTATTGGTTGAGCGTAGCGATGTTTGGCGGGATGTATTATTTGACACTGTTTAAACCTTTTTAAGTTGACAAATTTAAGGGGGGGGTAAAATTATATATGTTAAAAGAAAATAAGGAGAAAAAATGGTTGACCAGGCAAGGATAGAAGAGAAATTAAGAGAGGGCAAAAGGCTCTCGAAATTAGATGCTCCTAAAAATATTAAAAATGACGAAAAAGTTATGAGCGATAATGATTTTATCGTTTCAAAAACGGATATAAAAGGGTATATAACTTACTGTAACAGAATGTTCGTAGAAATGTGCGGATGGAGCAGGCGTGAGCTGATGGGGGCAAATCACAACATTATTCGTCATCCACATATGCCTAAAATCGCATTTAAAATTTTATGGGATCTTGTTCAGGATAAAAAAGAGTTTTTCGGTTTTGTTAAAAATCTAAGAAAAGACGGCGGATATTACTGGGTATTTGCTTATATTACGCCGGATTTGGATTTGAACGGTAATATAATAGGCTATTCTTCTTTTAGAAAAAAACCTTCGCGTAAAGGGATTGAAACACTTGAGCCGATTTACTTAAAGCTGGTAGAAGCTGAAAAAAGCGGTGGTATGGTGGCAAGTTATGAACTGCTAAAAGAAACACTGGGTGCGACTGATGATAATATTGTAGATAAATACAACGAATTAGTTTTTAATTTGCAAAAAGGGTAAAAAATGAAAAAGTTAAAAGAAATGTTATCGTTGAGACTGATTGGGATTTTACTGGTTAATTTTGTATTGCTTGCGTATTTGATATATTTAAAAGAGTATATTGCCGCGGGTGCATATGTGATATTGGTTGCGCTTGCCCATTTTCTGCCTTCAAACAAGGTTACAAGAGAAGCCCAGCAGAGAAAAATTTTTGAGAAAATCGATAAGACCGTTAAAAATACGTATGAAGGAAAACTTGCAAGCAGGGTGATTCTGGACGGTGAAGAGACGCTTGAAGAGAAAATAGGCTGGAACATCAATGAAATGCTTGATCAGGTTGAAGATTTGCTGAGGGAATCAAAAAACACAATTAACGCCATTATACGGGGCGAAGAATACAGATATATAATGCCAAGCGGGCTTCACGGGGAATTCAGGCAGGTTGCGGAAGAATTCGAAAAAGCAATAGAATCGCTAAAGATTTCCAAAAAAATTGAACAAATAAGCCAGCTGTCCAAAAAATTTGTGGAAATTGACGGAGGTGTAACAGCAAACCTTGAAAGGGTGGGGCAAGAAATATTTGATATTGATTCGGCTTTTAAAGAAATAACCGTAAAGGTAAAAGAATCCACATCCCAGGCTGATAAAACATATTATTTAATGCAGGAGAGTAAAAACGATTTTACAATGCTCAGTGAAAAAGTACAGGAAACGTCTAATGAAATTGGACAAATGGCTGAAAACATTTCTTCCATTTCAAATATTGTAGAGCTTATTAAAGATATAGCGGATCAGACAAACTTACTTGCCCTAAATGCTGCTATCGAAGCGGCAAGAGCGGGGGAACACGGAAGAGGTTTTGCCGTAGTTGCGGATAATGTAAGGGATTTGGCCGAAAGGACTCAAAAAGCGACCAATGAAATAGCAATAACAATTCAAACACTTCAGCAGCAGTTTAACGGAATAGAAGAAAACACAAATCAGGTTGTAAAAATCGGAGACAAATCATATGAAACGCTGCAAAAGTTTGAACAGGTTTTGGATATTCTGAAAAAAGAATTAACCGACGTAAGTAAAATTTCCGATAAAAACACTTTGAAACTTATATTTATCACATTTAAAATAGCGCATATCATTTTTAAATCAAATGTTTATTCTTCAATTACAAAAGAGCATGTTGAAGATGATGTGTTAAATCAAACCTATACTAACTGTAAACTTGGTCAGTGGTTAAATAAACCTGAAGTCAAACAGCTTCTTAAAAACTTTAAAGATTTCAATAAATTGGTAGAATACCATAAAAATATTCATGAAATAGGTAAAGAAGTGTTGTTAAAAGTAAAAAACGAAGGTGTTACAAAAGATAATAAAGACTGGTATTATGAAAGACTTGTAGAAATTGAAAAATATGCTAGACTTACGTTTTCAGAATTGGATAAGTTGGCTGAGTTTGCCACACAGCACAATATCGTGTCCGAATTATTAGAAAAATCTAAGGAGTAAAATGTTAAGATTTGCACCAAGCCCCACAGGAGATATGCATATTGGCAACTTAAGGGTTGCCATTTTTAATTATATTGTAGCAAAACAAAACAACGATAAACTGTTAATCAGAATAGAAGATACGGATAAAGAAAGAAACATTGAAGGAAAAGATAAAGAAATCCTGGAGATTTTAAAGCTTTTCGGAATTGAATACGACAGTGTCGTATATCAGTCGGAGAATCTTCATATTCATCAGCAGATGGCTAAAAAATTATTAGACGACAAAAAAGCATTTGTATGTTTTTGCGATGAAGACGAAATAAATTTTCAAAGGGAAAAAGCAAAAATTGAAAAAAGGCCGTACAGATACAGCGGCAAATGTGAAAATTTAAGTTCATCAGAAATCAGAAAATATCTTGATAAAAAAAAACCGTTTGTTGTCAGACTAAAAAAACCAACGCATAATATCAAATTCAATGATTTAATAAAGGGAGAATTTGATTTTTCCCCGTTTGAAATAGACAGCTTTATAATAATGAGGCAGGATTTTACGCCGACATACAATTTTGCCTGTGCCGTTGACGATATGCTTTATGACATCTCTTTGGTTATAAGGGGAGAGGATCATTTAAGCAACACTCCAAAACAGATAGCAATAAGGGAAGCTCTAGGATACGACAAAGAGATTAAATATGCACATCTGCCGATTATTTTAAACGAAGCGGGCAAAAAAATGAGCAAGCGTGATAATGCCAGCTCTGTCAAATGGCTGCTTGAAGCCGGGTTTTTACCCGAAGCGATAGCAAATTATCTTATTCTTCTTGGAAACAGTTTTGAAAAAGAAATATTTACGCTTCAAGAAGCGGTTGAATTTTTCGATATTACCAAAATTTCACGCGCACCTGCTAAATTTGATTTGGCTAAACTCAGGTTTATCAATAAAGAGCATATGAAAAAAATAGACAAACTTACAAGATATATCGGATATCATGAAGAATATGAACCTTTAGCCAAGCTTTATCTTGATGAAGTTTCGACTATTAAGGAATTGAAAGAAAAACTCGACTTTATTTTTTCAAAAAAAGAGTTTGACGAATTTAATGAAGAAACAGAGATACTTAAAAAAGAAATTTTAAACCATGAATTTGAAGACGATTATAACGAGTTTAAAAACAGAATTATTAAAAATACGGGGTTAAAGGGCAAAAAGCTTTTTATGCCTCTTAGAATGCTGATGGTTGGAAGCAAACAGGGACCCGAAATAAAAGATTTATATTCTATAATGAAACCGTATCTTAAAATGATTATCAAGGAGTACAGATGAATACGTTATTGGTATCGGTACTTGAGTTTATATCCATAATTATTAATCTGTATATGTGGGTAGTGATTATTGCCGCTCTTATTACATGGGTTCAGCCAAACCCCTATAATCCGATAGTAAGATTTTTATGGAACGTAACGGAACCCATTTACAGATGGATAAGACGTTATATTCCCACAACATTTGGCGGATTTGATATTGCGCCCATTATTTTAATTTTGGCACTTCAGTTTTTACAGATTTTAATCAATAATATCATAATTTCGTTATGAGGCTCTTTTTAATTTTTTTCCCTTTTTTTCTTTTTTCTTTAAATCTTTCCGAAATTTTAACCCATCCTAAGAGTTATGTAAGGGATTTTTATCTGACTGAATTTATGAGGGAAACAAACTCCACTGTTTTGGCTTACAAAGCCTATAACGCAATGTATGAACAAAAACCTTTTAAACATTTAAGGATTCTGTCTAAAAAAAACGATGCTTTTAAAGAAATTTACAGATGTATAAATGTTAAACCCGAATATTTAAAAGAAGTGGATATAAGCTGTATTTTAAATAACGGACTTTCTTTACGGACTATATCCAAACTTGATAAAAAAGATTTAATTTATCTTTATAAAAATCTGCCCGAGGGAACAGTTAAAAGTGCGGTAAGTGCATTTTTAAGAAATGATTTCAGCGCAGTTTTTAAAGAGAGGGATTTGGGATATTATTTTATTTTACATTTTCCTTCAAAAAAAATAGATCAAAATATAAGCGACTTTTCCCTTTTTGAAAACAGGTATTTTCATCTGTTTGTAAAATATGCGGTTATATACAATTTTCCCAAAATACAGCACTCATTAATGAAAATTAATTATAAAATATTTAACGATAATGTGAAATGGTGGCTGTTTTTAAACGCTTTGAAGAATAAAAACAAAAAACTGGCCAAAAAGATTCTTTATTCCATTCACAAAAAAAATTCTAAAATACTTTTTTGGATGTGGAGGCTCGGAAACAAAGCCGCCAAGAAACAGCTCCTTAAAAACGGCAGGGTAAATGTTTATACATTATATGCATATGAAGAGGCAAATAAAAAGTTTTTTATTAAAAATAAAATTATTTACAACAGTATAAAAAAACCGAAATACGACCAGACAAATCCCTGGGATGTATTGAAATTTTGGGATGAATTTAAAAAAAGAAAAGATTTGTTTGCATTTTCCAAAGAACTCGATTCGAATAAAAGTATTGCCCTTAAAGCGCTTGTTTTGGATAAAGCTTTTAAATTTAAATACAATTTTTTCATCACCCCCGATATATATAATGATAACAATGTTTCATTAAAAGCGTTTGTTTATGCCATAGCCAGGCAGGAAAGCAGGTTTATACCGGCAAGTGTCAGCAGAAGCTATGCTCTTGGAACCATGCAGATTATGCCGTTTTTAATAAGGGACTACAAGGGTGACGTGTTTAAACAGTTTGATTATAAGGAAAATATAAAGCTGGGTGCAAAACATATAAAATGGCTTTTTTCAAAACTTAAAGACCCTTTGATGGTGGCGTATGCATACAACGGGGGAGTGGGCTTTGTAAATAGAAAAGTTAAAAACTATTTTAAATACGAAGGAAAATACGAACCGTTTTTAAATATGGAACTTATACCTTATGACGAAAGCAGGGAATACGGGAAAAAAGTAATAGTAAATTTTATAATTTACAGCCATATTTTCGGTGATAAGAATATGAGCCTTCATAAATTATTTAAAAATTCCCTTAAAAACTAAATTTAACCTCTCCCCAGTGTCTGCTTTTATATTCTAAAATATACGGTTTTTGTGTTTGATTGAATTCTACGATATAATAACTCATCCATTCGTTATAAAAAGGAAATTTTTTATACAAAATAAAATCAGGTATGTTTTTGGAAATTTTTGCAGGTTTTTTTCCGTTTAGCGTTAAACGGAATTCGTCGTTTGTTAATGTATTGTCAAAATCATTATATACCCCTATTAAAAAAGTGGGTTTTGAAAATTTGTCTTTAAAAAGCGGGTTGAGATAAACAGCATCGATTAAAGCTTTTGATTCAAGCGAATTGATAATCTGCCCTCTTTGGGTGTATGTCAAGGTCTGTTCGTATAAAGGGTCGTGTGTTAAAGCGGTTTTGATGCTACATCCGGTGAAAAGAAGCATAAAAATCAGTAAAATGTTTTTCATTTATATACCTTTTTTGGTTAAATTATAACAAAAAAAAAGGATTATATTGAGGTTTAATGTAATTGGAATAGGCGATTATATAGGAAAATGTGTGTATGATGAAGCGGAAGATGCGCTTTTGGTAGAAGGCGAAATTGTTTTGGATTTTAAAAAAAAATATAAAAATTATTTAAAATATACAAAATTTATGATTCATAATTTAAGCGGAAGGGAATGGGTTTCGTTTCAGTTTCTGCCCTGGGATTTTGAAGTTTTAAAAAGAAAATTTGCAATAATCACGGCATATAATCCCCAAGGTATGATTTATAACGATTTTCTCAATTTTTTAAGAAATACCGAGCTTGAAAGCGTTATTAAAGCGTTGGGGTATGAGAGCTATTTAAGCATCGGCGAACTTTTTGATTACAGTGAAAAATCTTTTATTGTTTATGATATAGAAAAAAAGGACGCTATTGAAATTGCAAGGAAATTTGACCAGTATTCTATTTTTTACAACAGCGGGGAATATATTTCAATTACTGAGTGTGAAAATGAAAAAGATATATTAAAATATGAATATAAAAAGCATTTTATTGAGGTTAATTAAAGTTAGTTAAGGTTAATTAAGGTTAGTTGGGGTTAGTTAAGGTTAGTTAAGGTTAGTTAGGGTTATTAACGCCTTAAAAACTTTAACAACTTTACTAACCTTAAAAACTTTACTAACTTAACTGAAAGGAATAATATGCAAGATTACAAAAACAGAAAATTTACGCTTTCCGAAATTGCGGGAGTCAGTGCGGCTGTTTTTATGTTTATCGCCATAGGGATGATTATGGGCGGGACCGCTGTGGGAAATGACAGTGTTTTTTATGCGGGTGCCGGGCTTTTCAGTATAGGTGCGGCAATAGCTGTTTATCTTTTGATCAAATACGGTAAAAAAAAGGAAGATAATTTTTAAATGTATTGTGTGTGGAAAATTTTCTTTTGATATTGTTTGTAAAAAATGTCAAAATGAATATTTAAAACCCAAAATAAGAAAAAAGGACGGAATTATTTCTTTTTATGATTATGAATCAATTGAATATTTGTTAAAATATAAATACCATAAATTCGGACACAGGGTTTTTAAAATGCTTTCGCAAAATTCTTTAAGAGTTTTTGCTTCAAGAATAGAAGAAAAATTTTTTATTATCCCCATCGATGATAAAATTGACAAAGGTTATTCGCATACGGCCGTTATGGCAAATACAATGAAAAATAAATATTTAAAACCGCTTTTTAATGTTTTATGTTCTACAAGCAATGTTCAGTATGCGGGTAAATCTTTACAGTTTAGATTAGAAAATCCCAGAAATTTTAAATATAAAGGACCTGAAAATATTGATGTCATTTTGCTTGATGACATATCTACAACGGGACTGACATTAAAAGAAGCGAAAGAGTGCCTTGAAAAAAGCGGTGTGAACGTTGCTTTAAGCGTTGTATTGGCGAATTTGCGCAAATAATTTGGTATAATATATTCCAAAAACAGATTAAAGGATATTGATGCAAGTAATTCCTGTAAGTATTGAAGACACTCTTTCAAAAAGCTATCTTGAATATTCTATGAGTGTAATTGTAGGACGTGCTCTTCCGGATGTTAGAGACGGACTTAAGCCCGTTCACAGAAGAATACTTTATGCAATGTATAAAATGGGCATAACAGCCGGAAGTGCATATAAAAAATCAGCCAGAATTGTAGGGGATGTTATAGGTAAATACCATCCTCACGGTGACAGTGCCGTTTATGAAGCATTGGTTAGAATGGCACAGCCTTTTTCTATGAGAATGCCTTTAATTGACGGGCAGGGTAACTTCGGAAGCATCGACGGCGACAATGCCGCCGCTATGAGATATACCGAAGCCAGGCTTACTAAAATAGCGGAAGAACTTTTAAAAGATATAGATAAAGACACCGTTGATTTTATTCCAAACTATGACGGAACGGAAAGAGAGCCGGTGGTATTACCCGCCAGGTTTCCTAATCTGTTGGTAAACGGCAGCAGCGGAATCGCCGTAGGTATGGCTACAAACATACCTCCTCATAACCTTGAAGAATTAATTGACGCATTAATTTATATGATAGACAACAAAGACGCCACACTTGAAGATGTCCTTCAATTCGTCAAAGGTCCCGATTTTCCGACAGGAGGTACGATTTTCGGTAAAAGCGGGATTATCGAAGCTTATAAAACGGGTAGGGGAAGTATTAAAATAAGAGCAAAACACCATATAGAACATAAAGGCAACAAAGACGTAATAGTTGTGGATGAACTTCCGTTTCAGGTAAACAAAGCAAAACTTATAGAAAAAATAAGCGAACTTGTAAAAGATAAAATAATTGAAGGAATTAGTGAAGTCAGGGATGAAAGTGACAGGGAAGGTATCAGGGTTGTAATTGAGCTTAAAAAAGACGCAATGAGCGAAATTATCCTGAATAATCTTTATAAACATACTCAGATGCAGGTGAGTTTCGGTATCAATATGCTTGGAATTTACGACAAACAGCCAAAACTCTTTAACCTTTTCGAACTTCTTGACATATTCATAAAACACAGAAAAACAGTAGTTATCAGAAGAACGATTTACGAACTGGAAGAAGCGAAAAGAAGGGCGCATATTTTAGAAGGTCTGCTTATTGCCCTTGCAAATATCGACGAAGTTGTTGAAATTATTAAAAAATCAAACGATACCAAAGAGGCAAAAGAAAACCTCATTAACAGATTCGAACTAACAGACGTTCAGGCTCAGGCTATTCTTGATATGAGACTGGCGCGTCTGACTTCTTTGGAAGTTGAAAAGCTTGAAAACGAATATAAAGAACTTATGGAAAAAATTGAATATTTAAATTCAATTCTTAAAGACGAAAATATTCTAAACGGCGTTATAAAAGATGAACTTCTTGAAATTAAGAAAAAATATCCGACTCCCAGACTTACAAATATTGAAGAGGATTATGATGCCATAGATATAGAAGATTTGATTCCAAATGAAGAAATGGTCGTAACTATAACTCACAGAGGATATGTAAAAAGAGTGCCTTTAAAAGCTTACGAAAGACAAAACAGAGGCGGAAAAGGCAAAAAAGCCCTGAGCGTTTATGAAGATGACTTTATTGAAGATTTTTATGTGGCAAATTCCCACGATACGCTTATGATTATCACAGACAAAGGTCAGCTGCACTGGCTGAAAGTTTACAGGATTCCGGAAGGCAGCAGGACAAGTAAAGGTAAGGCAATTGTTAACCTTCTCAATCTTGATAAAGACGAAAAAATCCAGACTATCATTAAAACCGAAGATTTTGATGATAGTAAATCACTTGCGTTCTTTACCAAAAACGGAATTGTAAAAAGAACGAATTTAAGTGAATTTAAAAACGTAAGAACTACGGGAGTGAGAGCCATTACCATTGATAAAGGTGACGAATTGGTTACAGCTAAAATAGTTAAGCCCGAAGACAAAGAACTCTTTATTGTAACAAAAAAAGGAATGGCTATAAGATTTCCTGTAGATACCGTAAGGGAGATGGGAAGAAGCGCAAGAGGTGTTACTGGGATAAGATTTAAAATCGAAGGTGATGAGGTAGTAGGAGCTTTAACCCTTGAGAATGAAAATCAGGAAATTCTTACACTCAGTGAAAAAGGATTTGGAAAAAGAACCGAGGCAAATCTTTACAGACTTACAAACAGGGGCGGTAAAGGCGTAATTGCTATGAAACTGACAAATAAAACCGGTGATTTGGTCGGAGTGGTGGCAACCGAAAAAGACCATGATTTAATGGTTCTGACCGGCAGCGGTAAAATGATTAGGGTATCGATTGAAAGTATAAGCAAAACCGGTAAAAACACTCAGGGTGTAAGGGTTGTAAAACTTGACAGCGGTGATAAGGTGGTAAGCCTTGCCAAAACGCCTAGTGAAAAAGAAGAGGAAGGAAATGTTTTTGAGAATGAAGAGTAAAATTATTTTTAAAAATGCCGATTTAGTTTAAAATTTTTAAGGAGAATAAATGAGATATAAATTAGCTCTTTTAATCGGGGGTGCGTTAATTTTTACTGGCTGTTGCAAAAAATTGGAAATGGTTGACTGCTATGAAGACAATTGTAATGCTGTAGCGCCTGAAAAACCAGTAGTCCAGCCTAAACAAGTAAAAATAGCAAAATATGGTGATAATACTTGCATAATTGATAACGGAGTGAAAAAAAACTGTATTTTTTTAATTGAAGGTGTAGGAAAAGGCGTAACTCCATGTACTGGGGCTTGTTCAGTAGCTCAGGCAAAAATGATGGCTAGGCGTGCTGCAATACTTGATGCTTATAAAGCTTTAATAGAAAAGATTTACGGAATCAGGATAAATGGAAGAGATACGGTTAAAAATATGATATTGCAAAATTCATCTCTTAGGGCTTACATTGAAGGGGTTGTAAGAGGAGCTACTATAGTGGAAGAGGAATTTAAAGACGGAGTATATACGGTTGTAATGAATTTAAAACTCAATGTGACTAAATGGAATGAATATTTACAAAACAATAACCCTTATTCTTACCCTGTTTATTCAAATTAACGCTTCAGATTTCTTTCTCTCTTTTTCTATCCTATCATATAATAACAGTTTAATTAATGCGCGTTTGGAGTGTTCAAAGGCTTTAACAAATATGAACAGAAAAAAAATTTTTTTGTTTAAATTAGAAAATGTCAACAATTCTGATATCGTGCAGTTGTGTAAAAAAAGAAAAGAAGAGATATTGGACAAATTATTAAAAAGTGACGTTATATTTTATTCCAATGAAAAAGTTCATAATAAAATATATTTTGGTAGAAAAAAACTAACCTTTTTACCTCACAGATTTGATATTATTATAAAAGACGGAGTTGCGTATTTCTATTTAAAAGGCGAAGAATGAAGATTGCTATTGTTGAAGATGATATTAATATGAGAAAATCCCTAACCCTCGCCCTTAAAAGTGAAGGTTACGATGTAGTTGAATTTCGTCACGCACTTGACGCGTTAAAAAAACTTGACGATAGCGTGGATATAATAATAAGCGATATCACAATGCCGAAAATGGACGGAATTGAGTTTGTAAAAAAATTGGATGGAAAATATGAAGTGATTATGATAACCGGAAATGCAACGCTTAATAAAGCCATTGAAGCATTAAGACTCGGTGTTAAAGATTTTTTAACAAAACCTTTTGAAATAGAGGATTTAATCGAATCGATTGAAAGAAAAAGGAAAGTAAAAGAAAAAACAAAAGGAAAAAAAGCCGAGTTTAAAGTGGAATTTACGGTAAATGATGAAAACACTTTAAAAGTCCTTGAAATTGCAAAAAAAGTGGCGCCTACAATGGCAAATGTAATGCTTCTTGGAGAAAGCGGGGTAGGGAAAGAGGAATTTGCAAAATTTATTCACCAAAACAGCGGCAGAAAAGAGTTTGTGGCGGTAAATATGAGCGCAATTCCCGAAAATTTAATTGAAAGCGAGCTTTTCGGGTATGAAAAAGGGGCGTTTACGGATGCTACCCAAAATAAACCCGGGCTTTTTGAATTGGCGCAGGGCGGAACGATTTTTTTGGATGAAATTGGTGAAATGCCTTATAATCTTCAGGCGAAACTTTTAAGGGTGTTACAGGAAAGGGAATTTTACAGACTTGGAGGCACAAAGCCCATAAAACTTGACGTGAGGATTATAAGTGCTACAAATCAAAATATCGATGAAATGATTAAAAACAACAAATTCAGGGAAGATTTGTATTACAGATTAAACACAATCCCCATTAATATTCCGCCTTTAAGAGAGAGAAAAAACGATATAATTCCGATTGCGGAAAATATTTTAAACAAAACGGTAAACGAATATGGATTTGAAAACAAAACCTTAAGCGACGATGCCAAAAAAACACTTTTAGAATATGACTGGCCCGGCAATATAAGAGAACTTATAAACGTAATTGAAAGGGCCGTAATTTTAAGTGAATCCGATATAATTGAAAAAAAAGATTTGATTTTAATATAAGGAGATTGTATGTATAACGTAGCAATAGCGGGAGCAACAGGAGCTGTAGGAGAGGAACTTTTAAGGGTAATTGAGGAATATGAAATTCCTGTTAAAAAACTTGTGCCTCTGGCAAGTGCCAGAAGTGTGGGAAAGGAAGTGGAATTTAAAGGAGAAACCCTTAAAGTAAAAGAGCTTACCTGTGATGTGTTTGAAGAAGAGGAGATTGATATTGCATTTTTCAGCGCCGGGGGAAGTGTGAGTGCAAAATTTGCACCGTGCGCCGCAAAAGCGGGAGCGGTGGTGATTGACAATACCAGCTATTTCAGAATGAATCCTGATGTACCGCTTGTAGTGCCTGAAGTCAATCCTGAAGATATAGCTTTATGGAAAAAAACGGGGATTATCGCAAACCCTAACTGTTCTACCATTCAAATGGTGATTTCCCTTGCGCCTCTTCACAGGGAGTTCGGAATAAAAAGAGTGGATGTGGCGACTTATCAGGCGGTAAGCGGTGCGGGTAAAAAGGGCATGGAAGAACTTTTTGAGCAGATGAGGGCGGTGTTTAATTTCAAACTTGACAAAAAAGTTGAAGAGAGGGAAGTTTTCCAGCATCAAATTGCCCTTAATGTGATACCGCATATCGATAAATTTACGGATAACGGATTTACCAAAGAAGAGATGAAAATGGTAAATGAAACAAATAAAATTATGCACTCAAACATTCAGGTGGCACCGACTTGCGTAAGGGTACCGGTACTCAGAAGCCACAGCGAAGCCATTACCATTTACTGCGAAAAAGAAGTAAGCGTTGAAAGAGCCAGAGAAGTGTTAGCGGCTTTTGAAGATGTAAAAGTTGTAGACAATCCTGAAAAAAACGAATATCCTATGCCGATAATTGCAACCGATACGGATTATGTGTATGTGGGTAGAATCAGAAAAGATTTGTATGACCCGAAAGTTTTGCATTTCTTTAACGTAGCGGACCAGATAAGAGTAGGGGCGGCTACAAATGCGGTCAGAATTGCCAAAAAATGGATTGAAATGGAAGGAAATAAATAATGGAAAAAAGAGGCTTTTTAGAAACCGTGTTTGAAAGGGCGTTATGGAGGGGAAGACTTATATCGCTTTTGGCTGTAACATTTGGAATGATTGGTGCTGTTGCACTTTTTTTGATAGCAAGTGCCGATATATGGCATATGGCAATTATAACTTATAAATATTTCTTTATGCATTATCATCCTGAAAATTTTCATGAAGAGTTAATAGGCGGAATTATAGGAGCTGTTGATTTGTATTTGATTGCCGTGGTTTTATTAATCTTTGCATTTGGTATATATGAACTCTTTATCAGTGAAATAGACGATGCAGAAAACAGTGAGGTGGGCAGTAAAATACTTGCAATTCACAGTCTTGACGAGCTTAAAGACAAACTCGGCAAAGTTGTGGTAATGGTATTGATTGTGAGTTTTTTTAAAAAAGTGATGCATATGGATTTTGCTACACCAATAGAAATGCTGTATTTGGCCGGAAGTATTTTAGCACTAGCTCTTTCACTTTATTATATGCATAAAGGCGAACATTAAAAAAAGTTAAAAGTAAAAAATTAAGGAATTTATATGAAATATATATTCGGCCCTGTGGCTTCTAGACGGTTTGGTATGAGTCTTGGAGTCGATTTGTCCCCCGATAAAAAAAGATGTAATTTTGACTGTATTTACTGTGAGCTTGAAGCGGCAAAACCTGTGGATGTATATGACAATCCGCCTGAGGCTGATGAGATATTAAAAGAAATAAACGAAGCGGTTAAAAAATACGATTTTGATGTTTTGACGATAACATCCAATGGTGAGCCTACCCTATATCCTTATTTGGATGATTTGGTTGATAAACTTCAGAATCATAAACTGCTCATATTAAGTAATTCATCTACAATACATGATAAAAAAATCCAAAAAACGCTTTGTAAGTTTGACATAGTCAAACTCTCTCTTGATGCTGTGACACCCAAAATTTTTAAAAAAATCGACAGACCACATAAAAGTGTGGATATAAATAAAATTATAAACGGAATGATTGAGTTCAGAAAAATATATGAAGGTGAGCTTATTATTGAGATTCTGGTGGTTAAGGGTATAAACGACAAAGAGGATGAATTTGAAAAAATCAATGGAATTTTGGCAAAAATAAAGCCCGACAGAGTTGATATTTCCACCATTGACAGACCCCCGGCTTACAATGTTGAGGGTGTAAGTATTGATAGGCTTTTTGAACTTTCTCAAAAAATAGAAAATCAGCATATTTTTATACCTACAAGGGAAAAACTTGATTTTAAAGTAGAAAACCTGACAAAAGAAGAACTATTAACAACTCTTAAAAAAAGGCCGTTTAGCGAAACGGATGTAAAAAATATATTTGACGAACATACCCAAAGACTGTTTAACGACGCGATGAAAGAAAATTTGATAGAAGAAGTATGGGTCGGAGGAATTAAGTTTTATAAGGCGATTGTATAAGGGAAGGAATGAAATGAAAGAATTTTTAAATGTTTTGCGTGTATTGATTGCCGTAGAGGTGGGGATTGTTGTGTTTTGTTATTTAGAAGACAACATAATATGGCTTTATAATACGCAAATTGCGTTTTTCAGTGTATCTTTAATAATTTTAGGAAGTTTTATAGGGTATTCAAATATGGTAAAAGCACAGATTCAAAACGGAAATGTCGGTGAGGATATTTTAAAAAAATACGAAGACCCTTACAATATGGATGATGAGGAAGATGAGATAAAAGAAGAGGAGCTCAAAAAATATAAAAATAAAAAACTAAAATGGTATGAGGCAGTTCTTTTTTATTTTAAAGGCGGATTTAATCTTTTGAGAATAGCGGGGTATGTTGCTCTGATAGCAGGATTTATATGGCTTGCTAAAAATGAAATGTTTGAATATATAAGCTTTTTATTCGGTGTTAGTGTAGTTCCTGTAATTACATTAGTTTATTTATATCTCTCAAAAAAAAGATTTAATAAGACTGATTGACATAAACTCAACTTTTCTGATATAATTAAAAAAAAGAGGAGGGGAGAGATGGGCAGAATATACGGAAAAGTTGAGAATATAGAAGATATAAGCAGAATTAACTGTTTGATCCGTGATGAAATGATTGTAGTTGAAAAGGTTAGTGAATTAACTGATTTAAAAAAAAGAAGCGATTATTTATGTACGCTTACATATTCTCCTTTTTGGAAAAAGAAATTCGGCGATGAAATAGAAAAATTAAGAGATGTTGCAATAAAAGAGAACAGGGCCACCGTAAAAACAGCAAATTATATTTCAAAATATAAAGGTTTTGAAAAAGAGTATGAACCGTGGAAAAAAGAGATTAATATAGAAGAAGAGCTTAAAAAAATTCCCGAAGAGGTGGTAAATGAATTGAGCGCTTCTGTTTTTACGCTTCAAAACAGAGTCGAAATTTTGGAAGATTTAAGAAACAGTTTCTGTGAAATCAGAAAAGCCGCGGTTTTTTGTGAAGATTTAAAATGTCTGGATAAATTAAAAAGAGCTGTAGATATTATTTCCACACTTCCGTATCTTCAAAGTTTTAAAATACATTTTGATGATGGTGTGCTTGGAGCGATTGACAAACTTATCAACAGTGAAAAAGAAAGAAGTATTGAGCTTATAAATATCATTGCTCAGACAAACGGATGGGAGAGATTTTATCAATCAATTAATGAAAACGATTTTGAAACGACAGCCGAAGATTATCTTAATAAATTATTAAGCGAGGAAGAAAAGGCAAGCACATATATTCCTACGGAAATGAAATATAAAAAAGGAGCAAAAGTATTGTGGCTTGTATATTTTCACCCGGGCAGAAAAAGGGAATATGCAAAGCGAATTTATTTCCCTGAAAATGCACAAAATATTTCAATGGAAGGTCCAGGAGAATATAAAAACAGATTCGGCAATAAAGTATGGGGCATAAAACTTAATTATCAGATGGAAATTTCACCGACAATAATACATATTAGAGGAAAAGAGATTCATCTTCCTAAAAGGGTTGTTACTAAGACAAAAATAGTTCAAGTTCCTAAAAATGCCGAAAATATAAGGATTTTAGAGGAAAAACCTCAAAGCGCGATGGATATCGCTTAATCCTTTGTGCTTTTGTGTGCAAAATAAGCGCTGAAAAAAGTGAAATAAGTAATAATTGTAGTGATTGCCACGAGAAGAGGTATTATGATTAGATTTATATTAGGATGTGTCAAAATAAGGGGAAAAATATAAAACAGATATGCAAAAGATGTGGTGGTATAAATAATTCCTACAGATAAAATCCAGACTAAATAAATCCCTATATATTTTAAATTAAACGCATTTATCCAGAATTTAAAATCGTAAAGACTTGAGAGTATGCTTAAAAAACTTTCTTTAAAAGATTCCCTGCTTAAAGCCTCGCCAAGCTTTCCCAAAAATATGTAAGAATAAAAAAGCAGATAAACACTAAAAAATCCGAGCAGTATTTTTGTAAAATATGTTGTTTTTGATATAGCAATAAATATATCATGCGGGTTTGCCAAAATAAAAACCGAATCTGTAAATTTAAGAATCATTATAAAAAAAGTAAAAAATACGGTAAATATTACAAAAAGTCCAAGCAGTATACCGCTTGCGCTTGGGATAAAATGCAGTAAAAATGTACTGAAAGGCTGTTTTTCAAGGGTTGCGTAATATTCTTTGTCGTTATTTGTGATTTTTATAATGTAGATTAACAATCCCCCGATACTTAAATAGATAAGCTTTTCAAAAATAAACGATATTATGCTTAAAACCGGAAACGCCTGTATTACGGAGAGTATTGACATCAGTAAAATTACAAGCAGAAACTTTTTTGTATCGGCTACAGTTAAAAATGTATATTTAAAAACATCTTTCATTTAAATCCTTTTTGGTAGAATTTTAACAAAAAAGGTTCATTTTGTGTGCGATACTCGGGATATTAGAATTTAATAATATAGAAAAATTTAAATATGGCCTTAATTTAATGTCTCACAGGGGTAGGGACAATCAAAAAATCATCAAAACGCCTTTTGGGATTTTCGGATTTAACCGTTTGGCTATTGAAAATATTTCCCAAAATTATCAGCCGTTTTTTAAAAACGGTGTTTTGGTTATGTTTAACGGCGAAATTTATAATTATAAAAATTTAATTAAAAAGTATGATTTAAAAGTTACGAGCGAAGTTGAGGTTTTGTATGAACTGTGGATAAGGTTTGGAGTTGAGTTTGTAAAACTGCTTGACGGGATGTTTGCCGTAGCCGTTTATGATAAAAAGCTGTATCTTTTCAGGGATGAATTTGGGAAAAAACCCCTTTATTTTACGAAAAACGGTATTTTTGCAAGCGAAATTAAAGCAATTTTGCCTTTTGTGGAAAAAAAGATAGATTACCGGGCACTCAGCGAATATCTCGCCTATAATTCATCAATAGCACCTAACACGATATACGAAGGTATTTTTAAGCTTCCTGCCGGATGTTATTATGACGGGGAAATTAAAAAGTGGTATGACTTTGAGAGAATTGAGAATGAGAAATGCGATAAAGAATATGTATGTGATGAGGTTGAGAGGCTTTTAATCAAAAGTATCGAAAAAAGGATGATGGGGGAGGTGGAGATAGGCTCACTTCTCAGCGGCGGGGTTGACAGCTCTTTGATAGCGGCGATTTTGTCAAAACACGGCAAAATAAAAACATTCAGTATAGGGTATGAGGGTTATGAAAATTATGATGAGAGAAGATATGCCAAACTTACGGCCGCGTATATTCGAAGCGAGCATTATGAAATTAATTTTACAAAAAAAGATTTTTTTGACGAGTTTGAGAATGTTCTTTTTTCAATGGATGAGCCTGTGGCTGACAGCAGTTTTTTTCCGGCTCATTTTCTTGCCAAAAACATACCCCTTAAAGTTGTTTTAAGCGGTGAGGGAAGTGACGAGCTGTTTTTGGGATACAGAAGATACAGTGAATATCTGGGCTTTTTTGATGCGTTTTTACCTAATAAAAAGTGGCTTAAAAAATATCTTGAACGACATCCGGAAGATATAAAGGAATGGGAGGTTTTCAGGAGGTTTTTTGCGGATGAGTCGGTTTTTAGGGGAATAAACGAAACTTTTTTCCAAAGACAGATAAACAGGACACTTAAAAAAAACGCATATGAGGTGGATTATCAAAGGTTTTTAAAAGGGTGGGGGAGTTTTGATTTTACCTATTTTGATTTGAAGGTGTGGATAGGGGAAGTTTTGTTAATGAAACTTGATAAAATGTTTATGGCTCATACAATTGAGGCAAGAAGCCCTTTTTTAGACAGGAACTTGGTAAATTTTGTTTTTTCATTGCCCGAAAAGATTAGGGGTAAAAACAAATGGATAGTTAAAGAAATAGCTAAAAATTACGTGCCTTTGGAAATAGTCAAACGACGTAAAAAGGGGTTTGCTTTTCCGTTTCTTGAGTGGCTTAAAGAAGAAAACGAACTTCGTCTTATAATAGATATAAACAGGAAGACAAAAATATTCAACGAAGAATATCTAAAAGAAATAATAAAAACAGGGCATAAAAGATATAAGCAGCATCTCTGGGGGCTTTATCTTTTCAGCAGGTTTTTAAAAAAGGAATTTTTATGAAATTTAAAATAAACAAATTTTTAATTGACGATATAGAAAACAAAGACCATCCGAGTGATTTTGAAATAGGGGAGGATTATGCGGTTTTAATTTTAAGACTTCCCTATATTGACAAAGAAAACGTTCAAACCGTTTCTTATGCGTTTTTGATTAAAGAAGACAGGATTTATGAATATAACAGAAAAACAAAAGATTTTGACCTTTTGGGAACTTTTGGTTATTTATATGAATTTTTGGATGTAAGGGTTGATAAAATTTTAGCAAAAATATCAAAACTCCATATCGCAATAGCCAAAATGGAAGATAATTTGTATGAAAATAATTTGCCTGTAGATTTTACAAAGAACTGGCTTAAATACAAAAAAGAACTTGTATTGATTGAAAGACTGATGGGACACAGTCTGATAGCGTTTGAAAGGTTTATGAAATATTATAAGAACAGATTCGATGAACTTGCTTTTAAAGATTTGGCCGAACATATGGAAAGGGCTTTTCGTTTTTCAAAAAACGCAATTGAAAAACTTGATTATCTTAATGAATTTTTTAAAGCAAAACAGGATGAAAAGATGAACAACATTATGTTTATTTTAACTATTCTCTCCGCCGTCTTCCTGCCTCTGACGCTAATTACCGGATTTTTCGGAATGAATACAGGAGGGCTTCCTTTTACTAACGACCCTCAGGGGACAATGAAAGCCATAGGAATTTCAGCGCTTTTTGAAGTGCCGTTTGTTTTTTTCATATGGAAACTTATGAAAAACTGATTTTTGTAAATTATATCAGGCTTTTATTAAATAATTTAAATTAATTTTTTTAAAAATTTTGATTAAGGAAAAATTTATAATTAAAAAGAAAAAATCAAAAAAATAATAATTGTTATTAATAAATTATTTATATATTTCGTTATAATATTTTTTAAATTTTTGAAAAAAGGTCTGGCATGAAAAAAGTAGTATTTGTAGATGACTCAAAAACTGTACTGATAAGTGCTGAAATAGCGCTTGAGGATTTAGTTAAAAATAACATTATAGAACTTAAAACATATGATAACCCTTTAAAACTTTTAGAAGACGTAGAAAACGGTTTTGTTTATGATTTGGCGGTGACTGATATCAATATGCCACAGATGTCAGGGCTTGAAATGGCAAAAAAACTAAAATCCACACCTTCTGTGAAATTAAAACCCATTATTGCGCTAACTACCGAAAAAAGCCCCGCAATAGTCAATCAGGGTAAAAAAATAGGACTGGCAGGATGGCTTGTAAAACCTTTTACTCCCGATAAAGTCATTATGGCTGTAAAAAGGGTTCTTAGGGTCAGGTAAAATATTAAATAATACAAAAGGATAAAAATGGCTAAGATATTAGTAGTAGATGATTCACTAACTGTTAGAATGTACCACAGGCAGATACTTGAGAGTGCCGGATATGAGGTTGATGAGGCTGAAAACGGCATGGAAGCGTTGGAAAAAGCACAAATGAATAAATACGATCTTTTTTTGGTCGATATTAATATGCCGGTGCTTGACGGATACTCTTTTGTAAAAAGATTAAGAGAAGGTGAGGGAAACATCGCTCCTGTGATAATGGTTTCTACCGAGAGTGAAAGTAAAGATATAGAAATGTCTATAAAAAGCGGGGCTAGTTTGCATTTGATTAAACCCGTAAGACCGGAAGATTTACTTGTAAATGTAAAAATTTTAACAGCTTAGGAGATAATTATGGATCCGCTATTAGAACAGTTTTTGATGGAGGCGAGGGATAATTTGGAATTTTTAGATGAAAACCTCCAAAAACTTGAGAGTGAAGATGATGAACTTATAAATTCTCTGTTTAGAGCTGCTCATACGTTAAAAGGCGGAGCCGGACTTGTAGGACTTGATGCCATCAAAGAAGTTACACACGCAGCAGAAGATCTTCTAGATGCCTATCGACAAAACAAAGTCGAATATGATGAAAAAATGGTAGATGTATTATATGACGCGTTTGACGAAGTAATTGAAATGATTGACGCCATAGAAGAGCGAGGCGATAAAAACATAGAAATAGACGAGGAAAAAATAACCGAAATAAAAAATGAAATCCGCTCGTTTTTAAATCAAGAAGATGAGGCTGAAGATATCAAAGAAGAAAAATCTGTCGAAATAAATCTGACACACGAACAGTTAAAAAGGGTTTTGCCTTATTTGGGCAAAGCGTATTTGGTTGATATACATCTTAACGAAGATGCGATTATGCTTGGAAACGACCCTTTCTATCTGCTCTCCCTCTTTGGAGAAAATCTAATAGCGGTGACGTGTGAAGTCGGTGAAATTACGGATATTTATAAATTTAACACAAGAATAAAAGCTGTTATTAATACAGAACTGGATGAAATTCTGGATGTTTTTTATAATGTGGAGGATGAAATAGACTATTGCAAATTAACGTTAAATTCTCTACTTTATACCGAGCTTCCCGAAAGCAATAACGATACTTATAAAACATTAATCGAAGATATCCAAAACAACGGGGATTATCTCTCAAAACTAAAAGCTGCTATAAATGTAATAAATCCTGATACCAAAGAAGGATTTATAGTCGATAGACTTTACAACATAGCCATGATTGACGAAAATATATTAAAAAAAGCTTTTGAAACACTTAATATAAAAACGGGTACAAATAAATCGGAAGATACAGACACACAAACGGAAGTATCAAATGAAATAGACGAAAAAGAAAAAGAGTCTCTTCTTAATATTCTTAAATCTCAGAAATTAGCGCTTGTTGATGAGAGTGCGCTTGAGAGGGTTAAATTTGTTTTAAGAAAATGCGCCAAATATTCAAGTGTGTCAAAAGACGAGATAAATGAAGCCGATATGGAGAAAACAAAAGAAATCATTGATTTAATGATAAAAGAATTAAGCGGCGAAGAGACAAGTAAAGAAGATAAGCATGAAAAAATCGAAGAGAAACAAACAAAACAGCAGCAAAAAAGCGAAAAAAACGAAGAAAAGAAAACCTCCTCAAAACTTGCAAGACACAAAAGCGCGATCCCAAGAGTCGTAAAAATAGAAGAACATCAGATCGACGAACTGATGGATATAGTTGGTGAAATACTCGTAATTAAAAACTCACTTCCGTATATTGCGGATACTATTGAAGCGCCTTCGACAAAAAGGGAGCTGATAAACAAATATGAAGAAATCAGCAGAATAGTGGACCAGCTGCAGGACAAGATAATGTCAATGAGACTGCTTCCTCTAAGTTACATATTCAACAGATATCCAAAGCTTGTAAGAGATTTATCTAAAAAATTACATAAAAAAATAGACTATCAGGAATACGGGGCTGATACAAAACTTGATAAAACCGTTATAGAAAAATTGGCCGACCCTTTGGTACACGTAATTAGAAATTCTCTCGACCACGGACTTGAAACTCCCGAAGAAAGAATCGCAAAAGGTAAAAGCGAGGTTGGAAAACTTATAATTGGTGCAAGAAGCGAGGGTGACAGGGTATTTATAGAAATAAGTGACGACGGCAGGGGAATTGATATTAATAAAGTAATAAATAAAGCGCTTGAAAAAAGATTAATAGATCCTGAAAAAATAGACAAAATGAGTGAGGAAGAAAAACTTTCTTTAATATTTTTACCAGGCCTTTCAACAAAAGATGAAATTACCGACCTCTCAGGTAGAGGAGTAGGGGCTGATGCTGTTAAAAGTGTAGTATCTGAACTTGGGGGAAGTATAAAAGTAACTTCCCAAAAAGATAAAGGTACCAAAATTTTAATCGAGCTTCCTTTAAGCGTGGCGCTTACAAACTTATTCCAGGTAAAAATGGCTAATGAAAACTATGCCATTGCCATGGAAAACGTAATTGAAACGGATAAAATTGAAAAAAGTGAAATTAAAACGGCAAATCATCAGCCGTTTATAAAACTAAGAGATAATATAATTCCTGTTCTTTTGATAGAGTCTCTTATCAAAAGAAAAGATTTTAAAGATGAAGAAAATCTGCTTATTATAAAAGTTGAAGACAAACAGGTGGCATTGGTGGTAGATGAATTTATAGGACAGGTTGATGTGGTACAAAAACCTTTGACTTCAGCACTCAAAAACCATCCTTTTATCAACGGTGTTTCATTGCTTGGAAACGGTGAGCCGCTTTTTGTAATAAAACCGAAAAATTTAATTAAGGTATTGTAATGACTCTTAAACTAAAAGCTATTTATGAATTAATATTAAATGTCGGTAAAAAAACTGATGAGTTGATAAAAATTGGCGATCCGGAGGATGAAAAAAAGCATCAGATTATTTTAGTGAGATTTTTGGTGTTGTTTTTCGATGATCAGGTTTTTGAGGAAAATTTTTTAAAATTACTTAATTTTTATAAAAATCAAAATTTAGAAAAACAGGAACTTAAATTTCTTTTGGCTTCAATATTTAAAAACCATAAGAAATGGGTTGATAAATATATGCCAAGACAGGATTATTATGAGAGAATTAAAAAAATATATGAAATCTTTGCTAAAGAATGTGAATGTGAAAGTGAAAGCAACAAGGGTGATTTTTTCTTTTTTGAAGGTGAAGAAGTTGATGATGTGATTGATGATATGCATTATGAAGAGCATGAAAAAATTTCAGCGAGTGAATTTTTTGAAAAATATCCTCTATATGAAGATGATATGGAAAAAATTGAGATAATCAGGGATGAGTTAGAAAAATTGATTATGTCTTTTGATATTAATGAATTTAAAAAAAACATTGTAAGATTGATGGGAATACTTAATATGTATTTTGTAACGAAAGAAATGTCAAACATATCTTTGATTTTCGAAAAATTAACCGAAGTGCTTAAACTGGACGAATTAAACGGTGAGATATTGATTACTGTAGTTGAAGATATTGTTGAATGGCTCGAACATGTTTTTATTTATCAGGATGCAGTGGATATTCATTATCTTGATGCGGCGATATTTGCAAATATTTCACAAATAGAAATATTGGCCAAAAAGTAACTCTTTAAGGCAAAGGAAAAAGAATGGAAAAAAAAACAATCCAAAATCCGGTTTTAAAAGAAGGGGAGGATACTGAAAATCAGGACAATCAAATTGTAGAAAATTTTGATGAAAATGAAGAGGACTTTTTCTTTTTTGAAGGAGAAGAAGTTGATGATGTGATTAATGAGATGCATTATGAAGATGACAAAAAAATTTCAAGCCGGGAATTTTTTGAAATGAATGAAATTGAAGAAAGCGAAATAGAAGAACTTTTAGAATTAAAAGAAGAGCTTGAGAATGCCACGGTTTACGGTATAGAAGAAATTAAAAATGTCTTGAATTTATTTGTAAACGCTTTAAAATTTGTAAATGAATTCAAGGATATAGTTTACAGTTTTAATTATTTAATAAAACTGCTAGATAATGTGGAAAATTGGAATGAAAAAGATGAAAAAGCCCTTATTTTGCTTGAAGAGCTTTTAAATGATATCAGAAACTGGATAAACATAATGTTTGTTGAAAGAAATACGGTTGATATTCATTACTTCGATGCTTCTTTTTTAGCAAATATTGCCCAAATTGAAATAATGTTGAAAAAAAGTCACAATATTACATCTTCAGATAAAGAAACCAGTTCCTATAAAAATTATGAGAAAACAGTAAAGCTGCTTGAAGGGGCGATGAAAGAAGTGGTGATTCCTTTTGTAAATATGTTAGAGAAAAAATTTAATATAGAAAAAGAAAAAAAGCTTAATATGATATTAAAATTCGATACTTTATTAAGTGCTATGATTTTAAATGAAAAGGCGGCTGAAAAAATTATAAAAGAAACATATACTAAACATGTTAATTTTTCAATAGATGAAAAAGAATTTACAAAATATTTGAGAAAATTTTTTGTATTATATAATGTATATTTGAATAAAAAATTGGGATTCAGTGAAGAAAACAAAAGAACTTTACTTAAATTTGAAAACAAAATATTAAAAGATTTAAAAAATTAAATTAATACAACAAAGGAGTAAATTATGGGGTTTATAGAAAAAAAATCAAGTGTTTCAGCCGCTACTACAAAGAAAGTAAGTACCAATAAAATTTCAGTTGCAAAAAAAAGAACTCTTGCAAAACAACAGCAAATCAGTGAAAGATTAGCAGATTTTGCAAGCGAACTGTTAGGAAAAGTTCAAGAAGGCGTAAGTGCCATAGAACAGTTAAAAAGTGCAATGGAACAGATTGCATCTGCCAGTGAAGAAAATGCCGGGGCAGCTGAAGAGAGTTTAAGCGCCGTTAATGAAATAACCAAAAATACGGAATCCACAATAGAACAGGCTAAAAGTATCATAGCCAAAACCAATACTATGTTAAATCAGGTTACATTGTCCGGTAAAAAAGTAAATGATACGGCAATAAGACTTGATAAAGGGCTTAAAACTTCCAATGAACTTGTTGAAAAATCAAAAGATTTAAAAAAAGCGAGTGAAAATATAGGAGAAGCCGTTACCGTAATTGCAAAAGTGGCAGATCAGACCAATCTGCTTGCACTAAATGCGGCTATAGAAGCGGCAAGGGCAAAAGAACACGGTAAAGGTTTTGCTGTAGTTGCGGGAGAGACAAGAAGTTTGGCTGCTGTAAATACTGAAAGTGCGGAAGCTACAAGAGAAGTTGTCAATGCTATTCAAAATTCAATTGATAAAGTAGAAAAAAATATTACAGAAGTAGGTGATATTGTAAAAACAAGCTATGAAAAAGTTGAAAATACTACTACCTTGAGTAATGACGTTTTAAAAATAGGAAATGACGTTAATTCCATATTAAATGAAATCTCATCTATATTTGCAAAACTCATAGATGAAATTGAAGAGCTGCAAAAAGGAAGCGAAACTATAGCAAGTGCAGCGGAAGAGCAGGCAAGTGCCGTTAATCAGGCAACAAGTGCTATTGATATGCAGGCAAGCGCTTTGGCTCAGAACGAGCAGGCAGCGCAAAATCTTGAAAGTTTAGCTGATGAACTTAAAAATTCGACAGATGTTGCAAAAGACGCTGAAGAAATCGCGTCTATGGCTGAAGAGCTTAGCAGTGCCGTGGAAGAAATTATTAAAAGTATGGGAGAAATTACAACAGCTCTTGAGCAGATAGAAAAAGCGGCAGCCCTAGCAAACGAAGATGCTATAAAAAACACGGAAGTAGCTCAGAGTTCACTTAAAATGATTGAGGAGGTAAATAATATCAATGAAAATCTTTTGAATAAAGTTAATGATATTACCACTAAGTTAAGCAGTATTCACACCGAATTAAAAGCACTTTTTGATTTAACCAAGCAAAGTGTTGAGAAAGGTATTGTAAGTTCAAAAGAAATGGGAGAGGTTGAAAAAAGTGTAAAACATGTAAGTAAAATTTTGCGAAATATCGAAAATACAATTATTCAGACTACAATGCTTGCTGTCAGCGGTTCGATAGAAGCGGCAAGAGCCGGGGAATTTGGAAAAGGCTTTGCGGTAGTAAGCAGTGATATTAGAAATTTGGCACAAGAAGCCAAAAGCAATCTTGAAAAAATAAACGATATTTTAGACGAACTTGATAATGAAACAAAATTTATTATTTCAGAGTGGAATCTGTTTATGAACTCTCAAGACGGGGAGAAGATTCAAATAGAATTAATGGCTAACGAAATTAAAAATTTAGTGGAAAGTATGAAAGAAATAGTCGAACTGTTAGGAGATATAAAAAGGGCAAATGAAGAAAATCACGAAGCGCTTAATCAGGCGGTAATAGGAGCTGAGCAGATTCAACAGGCTGCCGAACTTACAAAAAATAATGCAACAGAATCAAAAGAAGCGGCAAGACTTATAGAGGAAACGATAAGTGATGTTGGAAGACTGGTAGAAGAGCTGGCGGTATTAGCTGACGAATTGCAATAAGGCTAAAAAATGGAAACAATGCTAATAGTGCAGTTAAATGACGAATATTTCGGATTTGACAGCGATATAGTCAATCAAATATTAAGAATTCCCAAAATTACTCCTATTCCCTTTACTGAAAAGAGTTTTAAAGGAGTTAGTGTAATAGGAGGGAAAGTATATTCAGTTATTGATCTAAAACAACTTTTAAATATCGGCAATGTTGATATTGGGGATGAAAATTCAAGGCTTATTACTATTCAAAATAAAGAGCTGGGTATATTGGTAGATAAAATTATAGATACCGTTTATCTGAATAAAGATAACTTTGAAGAGAACAGTAACAACGAAGACGAAATTATTGGATTTTATAAATATAACGACAAAATATTAGTTCAGGTTATTGATATTTTAAAAATGATTGAAAAAGAGTTTGTATTAACTTTTGAACCCGTTGAAGTGGGTAATTTAAGTGATAAAGAAGAAAGTAATCAAATGTCCGCTTCCGATAAAAAAAGATATCTTTTTTTTAAAGCGCAAAATGAAGTTTTTGCCATTGACATAGAACTTGTGGGTGAGCTTTTATTTGTCAGGGATATTACACCAGTTGCCAATACTGATAAGGCGAATTTAGGAGCTATTACATTAAGAAATGAAGTTATTGAGGTGTTTGATTTTAATATGCTTTTTGGTTTTCCCCAAGTCCAAAAGACGGAAAAATCAAGACTTTTGATACTTAAAGATGAAAATAAAAAATTAGGACTTCTGATTGAAGAAGTTATTGAAATAAAAGATATTGATTTGAAAAATATCGAAGAAATAAATATTCCCAATATTCAAGGATTGTATAAAGACAACGAAAAAATCGTATCTATTGTGGATAATATGTATTTGAAAAAACTAATAGATGAAAACGCAGTTTCCGAAGAAAAAGAAGAAATTGAAAAAGGAAATGAACATATGAAAGAAATTACCGTGTTTTCCATAGGAAATGAAGAGTTTGCCTTTGATATAGAAAAGGTTCAGGAAATTATAGCCTACCAGGAAATTATTCCCGTACCCGAAAGCGGAGAGTATATCGAAGGGGTTATAAATCTTAGAGGAAGTATTGTCGTAATTGTCAATTTACCTAAAAAACTTAATTTTGAAAGTAAAAAACAAAATAAAATCATTGTTTGTAACATAGAAGATGAAAAAGTGGGTTTTTTGGTGGATGAAGTAAATGACGTATTGTTTGTGGAAGACAGTAATGTAGCTATTTCGAAAAAAGGCGGTATTGTAAAATCAACTATTTCTTTAAATAACGGAGAGAGGGTTATTTTGGAATTAAATGTGGATAAACTTGTTGAAATAGATGAAATTGTAACTTTAAAGGAAAAAAGCAATGTCTAAAAGTGTATTAGTAGTAGACGACTCGGCACTTGTAAGAAAACAGCTCGGAAATTTACTTGATAAAGCAGGGTATGACGTGGGATTTGCCAAAAACGGTCTTGATGCGATTGAATTTTTAAAAGAGTATGATTTTGACGTAATTACGATGGATATTAATATGCCTGTAATGGACGGGCTTACGGCCGTTAAGGAAATTATGAAAATAAAGCCCACACCTATTGTAATGATAAGCTCCCTGACTCAGGACGAAGCGGATATTACTTTTGAAGCTTTGGACCTTGGAGCGGTGGATTATGTCCCAAAACCAGGTACAATGAGAATAGACATTAAAAATCAAGAGCAGGAGATTTTGCAAAAAATCGCAATAGCCGCGTCAATCCCCAAAAGCAGGCTACAAATTAAAAAAACGGCGGTAAAAAAGAAAAAATTATTGCAAAAAAGTGACAATATAAAATTACCTGATAAAGCCGAAAAATTTGTTCTTATTGGAGCAAGTACAGGAGGGCCGGGGCTCATTGAAAAGATAATCACTTCACTGCCGGCAGACTACCCTTATCCAGTGTGTGTGGTTCAGCATATGCCTGAAAATTTCACGGGGGTGTTTGCCAAAAGACTTAACAAACACGCAGAGGTAGAAGTTTATGAAGCAAAGCAGAATCTGTATTTAAAACCCGGAATGGCTGTAATTGCAAAAGGCGGGTATCATTTGCATTTTGGTAAAAATTTAAAGGGTGAATATTACTGTAAACTTGCAAGAAACACTATGAATCACTTTTTTTGTCCGAGTGTGGATGAAATGTTTTGTTCTGCTGCAAAAGTAATGGACTGCTCAAATGTTTTGGCGGTTGAACTTACCGGAATAGGAGATGACGGTGCTAAATGTATGGTTGAGCTTAGAAAAAAAGGAGCTTATACAATAGCGGAATCTGCCGATAGTGCTGTGGTTTACGGAATGCCGAAAATGGCTTGGGAGCTTGGGGGCGCTATGAAGCAGATGCATTTTAATGATATACTTAAAGAAATTTTAAAATACGGGAGGAAGTAATGGGATTTAAAAAGACTCAAGAGATGGGGGATGTAAGAAGATTTAAAACTTTTCTTGAAGCAAGGGAAGTGTTTGAAGATAAAAACCAACCTACTGATGAAAGATTAAAAGCTCTTGAATATATAATTGACCATAAAGAGATATATTATACCCTTGATATTTTAAGCAAATTGTTTCCTCAAAATAATATTGAGGACAATGTTTTTATCGATGCGGCATTTATAAGTTTCAAAGAGAAACCAAAAAGAAAAGAAGATTTTGAAAAACTTTTTGAAATGTTAAAAAGTGACAATGCGTATCTTAGAAACGCCGTAATTAAATTTTTACAGGATTACGGAGAAGAAGCTAAGGGATTTATAAAAGAACTTATGGAAAATGAAGACAAAGATATAAGAATATTTGCTATAAATATTTTAGGGGATGTGAAATATGAAGACAGTATTGATATGTTAAGACACTTTATAGTAAAAGAACAAGATATTAACGCTTTAATGACGGCTGTTGATTATCTCGGAGAAATAGGCGATGAAAGCGACATACCTTTGCTTGAAGCCATTAAAAAAGAAAAAAACAACCCTTATGTAACATTCGGTGTGGATATGGCAATAAAAAGAATTAAAGGCTTATAATGATTACTGAAAACGATTACAAAAAATTAAGCGATGTTATTTACAGAAAAACTGGTATAAAGCTTGATATTAAAAGATACAATTCATTAAAAAGAAAACTTGAAGATGTTATGAAAAAGCTTGGTTACACTAATTTCAGAAGTTTTTTTCACGATTTTAGATTTAACAAAAATGAAAAAGTCAAGCAGGAAATTTTAAATGTCGTAACAGTAAATGAAACATATTTTTTCAGGGAGAATTATCAGTTTGAAGCACTGGTAAACGATGTTTTGTATAAATTAGATAAAATAAGACCTGAAGGGGAAGTGATAAGAATCTTGTGTGCGCCGAGTTCTACCGGGGAAGAGCCTTATTCCATTGCGCTTCATCTGCTAGATGAAGGTAATATTTTGGAAAAAAGAGATTTTGAAATTATCGGTATAGATATAGATTCAAACGTAATAAAAAAAGCCCAAAAGGGTGTGTTTTCCAAAAGAAGCGTTCAGTATCTGCCAAAACATCTGCTTGCAGAATATTTTAAAAAAGTGGGGAATGAATACGAAATAGCCGATTTTTTAAAAAACGTCGTCGAATTTAAAGTGATAAATGTAATGGATAAATTTGCTATGAAAAGACTCGGTAAGTTTGATGTAATATTCAGCAGGAATATGCTGATTTATTTTGATGATGAAAGCAGAAAACAGGTGGCAATGACGTTTTATGATATGTTAAAGCCTAAAGGGGTTGTGTTTTTAGGTCATGCCGAAAGTATGAGCAGGATTGTATCGGTATTCAGAACGGCCAGAAGTGATAAGACAATTTATTATGTAAAGGACTGATATGAAAATAGAAGATAAAGTATTGATTATTGACGATGAAATAAGTGATGAAGAGGCAGAAGAGTTTTATGCCGCCGCAAATCAGGAAGAAATAGAAAAAATCATAATAAAAAATCCGAATATCGGAGCTTCTATTGTTCAGATACTGTTAAATTTAAAAAAAAGTAAAGAAATTGAAACAGAAGATTATACTTTAGATAAAATTTTTGAAAATGTTATTTATAAAGGGGAAGAGTGAAAAAAATTTTAATCACCAATAGGAAAGGTGGTGTCGGAAAAACTACAACTACTATAAATTTAGCCTATTTTTTCGCAAAAAACGGATATAAAACATTAATTATTGATCTTGATACCCAAGGGCATATTCAATATGCTTTAGGTGTAAAAGTTGATTTTGAATACGGCATTCACTCTTTGTTAAACGGTGAGGATATTAAAATAAAACATATTATTCATAAAACAAACATAAAAAGATTGTATTTTATACCTGCAAATATTAATTTTAATCATAAAGTAAAAGATAAAAATTTATTAAAAAAAACTCTTGAAAAATTAAACTTTGACATATGCCTGATAGATACGGCTCCAAGCAGCGATGATTTATTGGAAAGTGCAATAATTGCAAGTGATTATGTTATAGCTCCGATGAAATGCGAATATTTAGGACTTGTAGGAACTCTTCAGTTTATTAAAATATTTTACAAAACAGCATCAAGACTTAATACCGATTTTTCTCTATTGGGTATTATCCCAACTATGTATAATAAATCGATAAGAGAACATCAGGAAATTATAGAAAAATTAAAAAACGTTATAGGTAAAAAAAGAGTTTTTTCCCCGATTAGAAAGGATTTTAAATTAACTAAAATCTTTTCCCGCGGCATTAAACCTGTTGCAAAAACCCATTTAAGAAGCTTACAAGATTATGAAACTGTCGGTAATGAAATACTAAATAAATTAAATATAAACAAAAAGTAAAAATGACTCATTAAAAATATACGGTTATTCTAAACAGGAGGGTGTTTAACCTTTTTTACTGGTATTGTTTTAGTTGTAGTGGTTAGAACTTGATTTTTTATTTCTTTTAAGAAGTGACTCTAGAATCATTTAAAGCAATTGAGGTAGTTTTTTTATACTGAAATTGCTTTGGCAATAAGAGGATTTTCTTTAAAGAAAATCCGTTTTACCAGTTTTTTATTTTATTATTTGGAATTAATTCTACATAAAAAGTATATGGCTGATTGTTTTTGGCTTTTTTTTTCAACAGTCGGCATATAAGTTTGATAATAAATCCAACCCGAAATTGTTTTGTTTTTTTCATATAAGCCATAATTATTGCCTATCCAAAATAATGTTGAAAAATCATTATTTAAAATTTTACCTTCAACTTTGGCGTAGCATAAATATCTTCCGCTTTTATAATCCCAAATTACAATATTTTGAGGATCTATTTTTATTTTAGATATTTTTTTATCTTTTATATCTTTATTTAAAATATTATTGTTTAAAATAAACTGTCCCCCTTTGTCAAGACCAATTAGCAAAAATTTTTATGTCCATTGGTTATGCTACCTTTTGTAACTTGTTTTGTGCAATTTTGACATTTGCAAAGTAAACTTCATCAGGTGCTT
>Ga0256842_1000512_pt1 | contig 34363 bp, 30 predicted proteins | sample 4559240metaG_FD_185973 | JGI IMG/M metagenome (GOLD analysis project Ga0256842, IMG submission 185973) | Hydrothermal vent microbial communities from Guaymas Basin, Mexico - 4559-240 | ecosystem: Environmental > Aquatic > Marine > Hydrothermal vents | place: Mexico: Guaymas Basin | collected...
TAAATTTCACCCAAAAAGCTTCTAATAATTCCTTAAAATATTCTTTTGATTTACCATTGTTCCCAATCTCATTTTTATAAAAAGGATAAAGATGTTGGTCTAATCTTCCGGGATTAAATGAATCCCATGGATTTAATTCGGAGATAACGCCAATATGCACAAACCAATAATATTGCAATGCTTCTTGAAAAGTTTCCGGTTTATTTTCGGGAACTTTATCACAAATTCTTGAGATTTCCAACAACTCGGATTTGCGTTTTTCATCAACTTCTTTTTGAGCCAATTCAAGAGCATACTTTGAATATCTTTTCGCAAAATTTATCAGACCTTCGGCAACAATTTTCATTGCGTTCAATTCGTTTCGTTTCTCAAGAAAATCATCATCATTATAAAAATCTAAATTTTTTAGAGAATTCTCAATTTTTTGAATAAAATCTTTAAATCCGGAATGATAAATTTTATCATCCAAAACCGTATGTCCGGGAGCTCTTTGTTCCATAAATTCTGTAAAAACACCTGACGAAAACGCTGATTTCCATTCATCATCAAGATTGTTAAAAATCTTGTCTCGAATAGCTTTACCTTTCCAAAAAGGAATAATTTTATCTTGATAAATTTGTTTAACATCGTTTGAAACTTTATAAGGAATTTTTGGACGGGTATCTAAAATTTGCAAATCTTGCATTGAATGAACTATTATTTCCGGAAATGTAGAAACAGCTTTTGGCGCCTCTCCCCTTTCTCCAACAATCAATTCTCCTTCACCAATATATAACTTTTTATTTTCAAAAAAATATCTTACAGCTTTGGCTCGCTGAATTGGAATCGGGTCAATTTCCTGCAATTTATTTTCATAATAATCTGTTAATAAGATTGCTCGTTCCGCACTGATATAAGGAATTTTATTAAGACTTTTTTCGCGAAGATTTCTAATTCTTTCATTCATTTTATCCTCCAATTTTTACGGTAAAACCGGCAGCTGTAAATTTTTCTCGAATCTTTTCCGGTGTCATATTTATTTTTGTTTGATAATTTAGCATTTTATTTTTTATATTTAAACGCTTGTATTTTTCGAATCCTGCGTTATGAAACGGTAACAATGAGATCTTGGGTGTAAATTTCAAATCTTTTAGAAAATCTAAAATACTGTTAACGTTTTTATCTGTGTCCGTGATATTTGGAATTAAAGGAATTCTTATCTCAATATTATTTGTTAAGGTGCAGAGTTTTTTTAAATTAGCCAAAATTAGTTGGTTGGAAACAGTCGTAAATTTTAGATGTTGTTGATCATCAATTAATTTTAAATCATAAAAGAAAAGATCTGTAAAAGGTAATATTTTTTCAAAGTCGCAAAATTCACCAAATCCGGAAGTATCGACTATCGTGTTTAATCCCAATTTTTTAACAGCTTTTAGCAATTCAAATAAAAATTCAGGTTGAGATAAAGGTTCTCCGCCGGAAAACGTAACTCCGCCACCGGAATTTTCATAAAAAATAATATCTTTCTTAATCTTTTCCATGACTTGTTCGACCGAGATATTTTCGCCAATAATTTTAATTGCATTTGTCGGACAAATATCAACACATTTTCCGCATAAATCGCAATTATTATCAATATCAATTTTACTTTTTTTGCTGATTGATTTTGTTGAACATTCGGAAATACATTCTGAACATTCGGTAAGACATTTATCATTATACACAACTATTTCCGATTGAAAATTCCGGCTTTCCGGATTATGACACCAAATACAATGAAGAGGACAACCTTTCAAAAAAACAGTTGTACGAATGCCTTTTCCATCATGAATGGCAAAACTTTTGATATCAAAAATCATACCTTTTTTATTGTTGATTGATTTCATAATATTTCCTGATAAATTTTTCGTGAATATCAAACGACCAATGAACATTTCGCAAATAATCGGAAGCTTCTTGGATTTTTCCATCTTCTATATATTTGATAAGAGCAGTGTGTTCCATAATTGACTCAACTTCCCAATCTTTAATAAATCCGGTTTTTCTCGGAAAATCATAAAGTCGGCGACGTTTTATTTCAATAATATTTTTCAAATCATTATTAGGTGAATATTTAATAAAAATGTTATGTAATTGAAGATTATTTTCATAATACAAATCAAATTTATTTCCCTCAATCGCATTTTTCATTTCATCATTTAAAAAAAGCATTTTTTCAATATCTTTATTCTTAAGATTCCTTTTTGATTCATACAAAGCAGTACTTTCCAAAGCTCCGATTATTTGATAAAAATCTCGAATATCATTCAATGATAAAGAATTTACAATAATACCTTTTCGCGGTTTGATCGTTACAAATCCTTCCAAATCCAATTGAAGGAGTGCATCCCGCAAAGGAGTTTTGCTAATTCCAAGCTTGTCACTGGTACTTTGTAAATTAATGGCAGTATTAGGTTTAATTTCACCGGTTTGAATTTGATCGCGAAGATATTCATAAACCTGTTCTTTTAAAGATTTCGTAACCAAGATATTTTTCATTTCCACCTCTCTAATGTGTGATATATCAGATATTACAGAGGCGGATTTTTTGTCAAATTAAAAAAATAGAAATTGGTCAAATGATATATAGTATTAATAATTTTCAATTAGAAGAATGCATTTTATCGATGAAAGGTCATCAGAAGAATTAATAAAATTTTTTTGCCATTTTTGCAACTCTTACAATATTAAAAAATACACGATCAAAACATCATAAATCTATATTTCAAAACTGCTTTCTCCGCTTAGATCAAAACTGTCCTGAACAAATAATAACCAATTCACCGATAAAAATAGATGAGTTCCCGTAGAATTTAATCCTCTCTCCAAAACTATAAAGCCCGCATAAAACATGACATATTTGCAAATTAAACAAGACGTTTGTTGTCTTTTATTTTAACAATTAATAACTTTATCAACTATTAATACTGTCAAAATAACATAGCGTCAAATAAAAACTTGACGGTTTTGACCATTAGTCAAAACATTGACGCTAAGTTAAATTGGATTGTCAAAAATTAAATCACAAGGATTTTTTATGAGTCGTAAAGAAAAAGAAAGAATGCAAAAAAAGGATTCCATAATTATGGCTGCCGAAAAGGTTTTTCATGATAAAGGATTCGAAGATGCTACGATGGATGATATTGCAACCTTAGCAGAATACAGCAAAGGTGCATTATATTTTTACTTCACAGGGAAAAACGATCTTTGCCTTGCAATTGTAAATAAAAATTTAGCCCAAATAAAAGAACTCTTTCTAAATGTTTTAAACTCAAATTATAACGGTTTGGAAACATTAAAAAATCTTGTTTTAGCATATATTCAATTCCAAAAGGAACATCCTTATTATAGTAAAAGTATTACAAATTTCCGTTCGTACCATTTAAATTGTGAAGTTGATAATGATTATATGATGCAAAATACAACTATTAATAATGAAATAAACGAGGTTATTAAAAAAATTATAATAAAAGGGTTAAAAGACAAATCCATCCGTGAAAATATAGAACCTGAAAAAACGGCAAATTCGATTTGGGGCAATTTAACCGGAATTTTACCCGGATTTGTTCTTCAGGATAACAGTGAAACAAAATATTCAACATCGGAATTATTTGACTATATTTTCGATTTAATTATAAAGGGTATGGCTAATGAGAATTAGTAAATATGCTATCTTAAAAATAAAAAATAGAAATGTGTTTAACTTCGAAATCAATCCGGAAAACAAAAATCCGGTCTTAGTTTGGATATTATTTTGAATAAATATTTCGCAAATATTATTTTTCAAATTGAAAATCCAATAAACAATATCAAAATAACCAAATAAAGGAAGGTCGTATGGAAAAAAACAATTGGTTTGGACGATGGATTTATTCTTTCATTATCCTCAGCGTTGGTTGGTTGCTATTTACATTTCCTTATAATCAAGAAGAATTGATTGTAGGTTTAATAGCATCCTTTGTTATTTCTCTATTCACTGCAAATTTCTTTAAAGAATTCGGATTAAAAAGTTTCAGTCCAATGAGAATTATCGGACTAATCCTATATATCCCTTATATTCTTTGGGAAATAGTTATCGCAAATTTAGAAGTTGCTAAAATTGTGCTTTCACCGAATTTACCAATTAAACCGGCAATCGTTAAAGCTAAAACAACTTTGAAAAGCGATTTTGGCAAGATGCTTCTTGCAAACTCCATTACTTTAACCCCCGGAACGTTGACCTTGGATATCGACGGAGACGATGTTTATATTCATTGTTTGAAAATCGAAGATACATCCGAAGAAAACGCAACAAAAACAATAACCGCCAAATTTGAAAAACATCTCAGGAGGTTTGTTGTATGAATACTCTTTATTGGATTTGGTCAATCATACTTTCAATTTCGATATTGATGGTTTTGACAAGATTTATCAAAGGTCCGGCTTTACCGGACAGAGTAATTTCGTTAGATATGTTTACAACGATTACCACGGGTTTGTTGGTTTTAATTTCATTTTTTCTTAACAATTACATTTTACTTGATGTTTCATTGGTTTATGCCGTCTTAGCATTTATCTCCGTTTTGATAATGGCAAGATATCTCGAATCAACTAATGAGGAGGAGAAATAATGGAAATAATCGGAATAATATTAATCTCAATCGGAGTCATTTTTAGCACTCTCGGTGCTCTTGGTTTGATAAGAATGCCCGATATTTACAATAGATTACAAACAAGTACAAAAGCAACCACTTTAGGAGCATTTTCCACTATTATCGGAGTAGGATTTATGCATCCGGCTTGGTTGATTAAAACAATTCTCATTGCTTTCTTTATTTTGATGACTGCTCCGATAAGTTCTCATAATTTAGGAAAAGCAGCTCATAAAGCAGGAATTCCGTTAACTGATAAAACTCAAATTGACGAATGTCCTCAAAAGGAGGAAAATAAATGATAGTATTAATTTATCTTTCCGCAATCGTGATGATAATTTCTGCACTTTATGCTGTTTACGCTAAAGACCTTTTAGTCTCGGTTGTAGCTCTCGGTATAAATAGCTTAATTGTCTCCGTTCTTTTCTTCTTAATGCATGCTCCCGATGTTGCAATTACTGAAGCAGCTATTGGAGCAGGTTTATCTACCGCAATCTTTGTTTTTGCGATAAAACACACAGAGAGGAAGGAATAATATGAAAAATACACAAGGTATGGTTAATGCTTTTTTCGCGTTCCTATTAGTTGTAATTTTAGGTATTTTCTTTTTTAATGCCATAAATCAACCTTTAGGAAACGGATTAGTTTTAAATAAAGATAATCCTGATCTTTCTAAAAGAGTCTCGATACATTATATATTAAAAAATGTTCATAATGCTGAAGATTATCTTGCTCAACATAAAAGTTCTTACTTTAGAAACAGAGATAAAGTGAAATCATCCAATTTAGAATTTGGGAAAACAAAAAATGCCGAATCAGGTTCAGCTAACGAAGTTACTTCTATTGTTGTTAACTATCGTGGTTTTGATACACTTGGTGAAGTAACGGTTTTATTCATTTCTATTTTAGGATTGGGAATGCTTCTCCATGAGAATAAGAAAAAATATTGGGCAAAACCATCTCTAATCGTTAGAACCGGAGCAAATTTCTTGTTCCCATTCATCGTATTATTTGGTGTTTATGTTTTCGTTCACGGACATCTTACCCCTGGTGGCGGTTTCCCGGGAGGAACTATTATTGCTTCGGCAGCATTACTTCTTATTCTTGGTCTGAAAGATTTTAAAAATAAACTTACAATGACAAAAATCATCGAAAGTTTGGCAGGTCTTACTTTTGCCGGATTGGGTTTAGTTGGTTTATTTACAAACGGTTCTTTCTTAACAAACTTTTTACCAAGTGGAACAATGGGTTTATTGGTTAGTAGCGGTATTACTGCTCTTATCTATATCGCTGTCGGTATTAAAGTTGCGGCGGAATTGTCTTCCGGAATTATGGAAATGAACGGCGGAGGTGAAGAATGATTCAAAGTACTTTCTTTTATACAACCGCAATAATCCTTTTCTTAATTGGACTTTACGGTGTTTTGACAAAACGAAATGTAATCAAAACAATCATAACACTTACAATTATGGAAACGGCGGTTAACCTATTTTTGGTAACTATTGGTTATGTTAAAAATGGTACAGCTCCTATTTTTACATCAACAATTAGTGATGTTCATAAATTTGTAGATCCGTTACCGCAAGCATTGGTTCTTACTTCAATCGTAATTGGTTTAGGTACAACAGCTTTGATGCTTTCCTTAGCAATTCGATTATACAAAAAATATAAAACATTAAATTATTTAGAAATGGATGGTGAAGATGAAAAGTAATTATGCAGTATTATTGATAGCTATTCCTTTGTTGGTAGCTTTTCTTCAGCCATTATTTAGTTTGATTAATAAAAGATTAACCAAATGGGTAACATTTTTAACAATTGGTTTTAACTTTATTTATTCATTAAAATTACTTAATTATGTAATGGCAAATGGTGCTCAAATAGCTATAATTGGAAATTGGAAACCGCCTTTCGGCATAAATCTATATTTATCTCCTTTTTCAATGTTATTTGCAACAATTATATATTTTGTTGCTCTTATTGTTCTTTTGGTTTATTTAATTGACAAACCAACAGAAGTTGATGATAGAATGAGCATTGCAACTTTATTAATGGTTATGGCATCCGGTGCAATCACATTAACCGGTGACATTTTTAATATGTTTGTTTTTGTGGAAATTCTCTCAATCTCAACCGTGATTTTGATTTCTTTCAATAACAAAGGTATTTCTTTTAAAGGTGCTTTCCGCTACATTGTTTTGGCATCACTTGGTTCCAGTATGTTATTGCTTGCAATTGGATTTATCTACGGAAGTTTAGGAACGTTAAATTTAGCTTCAATAGCTTATAGATTTAACCTTTTAAATCCTGTTTATGCTTCTGTAATAGTATTTCTGTTTATGGCAGGCATTATGGTCGAAGCTGAACTTTTCCCATTTAATGCTTGGGTTCCTGAAGCTTATAAAGGCTCAAAATCATATTTGAATGCTCTTTTAAGCGGAGTTGTCGGAACAACCGGAATTTACGTTTTATTTAGAATGTTTATAACCATTTTTGGTTCAGGTCAAAATCATATCCAAGTAATCGGTTCGGTTAATTTTAATGCCGTAATTATTGTTATTGGGGTATTAACAACTTTAATCGGTGAATTCTCAGCTCTTTCTCAAAAAGATATCAAGAAAATATTGGCTTTTTCTTCAATGGCTCAAATGGGTATTATTGCCGTAACAATCGGTGTTGCTAATATGAATTCCATTAATGCCGGTATTTTCCATTTGATAAATCATGCATTCTCAAAATCATTGTTATTTATCGTTGCTTTCCCGATTATAAACATTGTCGGCTCAGCTAATATTGATAAATGGGAAGGTCTCGGAAGAAAAAACATCTTCCTCGCAATAGCTTTTGCGATCGGTTCTTTTGGTCTTATCGGAATACCTTTCTTCAACGGATTTTGGTCAAAAATGATGATCGTAGAATCAGTTGTTTCAGCCGGTGGTTGGATGTATCTGGTTATCGGAACAATCCTCCTATCAGCTTTAGTTGAAACATTCTATTTCTTTAGAATTATCTTCAAATTATTTGTAGATAAAAAAATTGAAAGCACTTATAGCGTTCATATTTTTATTTACCTCGCTATTCTTATCTTATCTATAATAGTGATTTATATCGGTATAAAACCTTCTTTCTTAGCTACTTATATTCATAAAGCAGCTATCGATTTGGTTGATAAATCACATTATATTTCTACTGTTTTGGGGGTGATTAAATGATAAGTAATATATTATTATACACGATGATTGCTGCTGTTATCAGTTTTGCTCTAGGGCAAAAACTTAAAGCAGTCAGATGGTCATTCTCCGCTTTATTTTTAGGATATGTCGGCTTCCAGCTCTACGGACTTTACGGTCAATGGGGTATGGTTGAAACCCATAATATTTTCTCTTTAGGCTCAATTAACTTTTCTCTTAATTTTGGTATAACCAAATTAGGATGGTTTTTTGCCTTTTTCACAACAATTATAAATATTATGATTTGGATTTTCTCTATTGTAAAAAATATGAATGAGAAAGAAGAGAGAGGAATTAATTTTCTTTGGATTTTGTTAGCCGGTTCAAATTTGGCTATCTTCTTCTCAGTAGATTGGATTACCTTTTTTATTGCTTGGGAAATTATGACTTGGACATCTTTCTTTATTATTACTCCGGGGTGGAAAAATTCTTTCAAAGCTGCAAATTGGTATTTTATCTTAAGTATGTTTGGTGCTTATGCAATGTTAGTTGGAATTTGGTGGCTATACGCAACACCGGCAATTCATACTTTAAATATTGCTTCATCAATAGCTTTATTGGCTAAATTATCTATTACAGCACCGGGAACGGTTGGAATTATTATTGCCCTTTTTGTATTAAGTTTCTTTGCAAAATCAGCAGTATTTCCATTTCATCCTTGGCCGGCCGAAGCTCATGCTGAAGCTCCCGATGACTTTTCTCCTTACCTTTCCGGTATAATGATTAAATATGGTTTATACGGAATTTTATTGTTCATTGTTCCATTATTTATTCAAATTATGAAGGTTAATCCAAATATTGCGATGGTAAACGGAATTCCGGTTTATTCATATATTTTAGCATGGTTTGGAGCAATTACAGCAGTTCTCGGAACATATCTTGCAATTGTATCTAATGATATGAAAAAATTGGCTGCTTATTCTACCGTTTCCAATATCGGTTATGCGGTTACTTCAATGTTCATTTTATCTTCAGCAGGTGTTACGGGTGGACTTTTCCACGTCGTAAATCACGCTGTATTTAAAAGTGCAATATTCTTGTCTCTCGGAGCGGTAAAATTTAGGACTCATGAACGTGAAATGCACAAATTAGGTGGTTTAGCAACCAAAATGCCAATAACTTTCTTAACTTTCTTATTAGGAATTATTGCTGCTGCCGGTATTCCACCATTAAATGGTTACGCCTCAAAATGGATAATTTACCAAGCTTTATTGTCCGGGCATTTTCCATTTTTAACAACAATGATTTTCCTCGCTTCAACAGGTGCATTTTTGTATTTGTTCCGAGCATTACATTCAATATTCTTAGGACAATTACCACGCAAATTTAACAATGTTAAAGAAGTTCCTTTTTTGATGCAAATTCCAATGATTTTGGGAATTCTCTCAATGTTAGGAATTGGTTATGCTCCCGGTATTGTTTTGAAACCTATCGGATTGGCCGTTAAAGCAATGGGTTTAACTCCGATGACTGTTGAAAATACTTTGATGGTCGGAAAATTATCTTCAATTAATACAGCTGTCGTTAGTTCAACTTTTATAGGTGCTTTCTTTTTTGCATTCGCATTTTATCTTATCGGTAAAAAAAGGCATCACGTTGAACCTTTGGACAACTATACTGCCGGTCAGGATCCTGAAGAATTTGGTTTAACTCCTGAATTATATCATTTCGCTTTGAAATTTTATGAACCGGTTAAAAATATCTTCAGACCTATAGAAGAAAAACTAAATATTAAAAATTATTATAGAGCGTTAGTTAGAAACGCAAATTCTTTCGGAGCAACTTTATCAGAGATGTTTAAATTGTCCGGTGCCGGTTCATCAATGATATTTGTACTTGGATTAGTTGTAATTATTTTAGCAGGATGGATGTTATGATAGTACTTAAATTTATTGGATATGGCTTTACTGCGATTATCATTGGATTGTTATTTATGGGAATTGGTCGTAAATACACAGCAAGAATTCAAAGACGTTACGGTCCTCCGTTTTGGCAAGCGTTTATTGATGTAACAAAGTTGTTTTCAAAACAATCTCTTTCTCATAATTGGATTATGGATTTCGGTATTCTTATGGGATTTGCCGGTATTGTCGGAACAATTCTTTTTATGCCGATCGGCCCCTGGCACTTTTTCAGTTTGATGAATGGTAACATTGTCATTATTATGTATTTTATGACAATTGGATCCCTCGGAATGGCAATGGGGGTTTCTGCCAGTGGAAACCCGAATTCAACTATCGGTATTTCCAGAGCTTTGACGTTAATGGTGGGATATGAAATTCCTTTCGTAATCGCTGTAATCGGCTTAATCTTTGTTAGTAAATCATCTCTTTTGGGAACTATGGTTAGTTTGCAAAGTGGTGGAATTATGAATTGGAATATTATTAAATACCCATTTGGATTTATAGCTGTTGAAATGGCTTTGCAAGCAATGTTGGGTGAAAAACCTTTCGATGTGATTACTGCTCCGTCTGAAATTGCTTCAGGTCCGATGGTTGAATTAAGCGGAAAAATGATGGGTTTGGCTTTTCTGCAACATGCAGCCCAAATCTTCCTTGAAACCGGAATCGTTGTTAATTTATTCTTAGGTGGAGCAAATAATATTTGGGAATTTTTCCTTAAACAATTTGTTTTGTTCATATTATCTTTAACTGTAAATGCAATATCTCCTCGTTTCAAATTTGAGGATGCTGTAAAATGGCTTTGGACTTGGCCTACAGTTTTTGCTCTCATTCAATTATTGATAATTATATTAACATAAGGAGAAAAAATGATACAAACATCAACAAAAGATTTGCACGACAGTGGCTTTGAAAAAGTTCTAAACTTTTTTAGAAAAAGGTCAATGTGGATGCTTCATTATTGTACAGGTTGTGGAGCGATGGAATTACCACCAACTATGACAACTCGCTGGGATATGGAACGTTTTGGAATTGGACCTATGGCTACTCCGCGTCAAGCCGATTTATTACTCATCACCGGCTATCTTTCTATAAAATCTCTGAAAAGAGTGATCAGAACTTACGAACAAATGCAAGATCCAAAATGGGTTATTGGGTTTGGTTCATGTACAATTAACGGTGGAATTTATTATGATTCTTATACCGTGATTAACAGATTATCTGATTATATTCCGGTGGATTTGACAATTGAAGGCTGTATGCCAAGACCTGAAGCTATTATGACAGGATTTCAAACTTTAATGGATGCTATCCAAAAAGGTGAAGCTGTCGGATATAAAAAATATAAAGAAAATTATGAATGGTATAAAAAGAATCAAGATTCCGTACTTGGAAGAACTGAACCGGTTTTCACTTCAAGTGAGGTAAAAAAATGAATCAAAAAGAAATTATAGAATTAATCGACAATAAATTCGGTATTGTAAAATCGAATATTTACGATGAATACCAATTAAGTGTTGTTGTAAAAAAAGAAAATATCTTTGCCGCTTTGGCATTGATGCAATTAAACGATTTTAAAGAATTATCAATTCTTACAGCCGTAGATTGGTTTGATAGAAATGTCTTTGAAGTCGTGTATATCCTTTTTTCTTATACTCATAATCAACAACTTATTCTAAAAACTGAAATCGAACGTGATAATCCTGAAATAGTTTCAGTTATGAAATTATGGGAAGTTGCCGAAACTTATGAAAGAGATGTCCATGAATTTTTCGGAATTAAATTCCTCGGAAATCCAAGCTTAAAACCGTTTTTCTTACATAATTGGTTGGATATGCCACCAATGAGAAAAGATTTTAAAACGCAACAATATTCAGATAAAGTTTTTGGTAAAACAAAAGAAGAGAGGGAAAAATGAGTGATAATCTAACTTATTTGGGAATGGAAGACCAGTACAAAAAATATGAATTGTTTTTCGGACCTAACCACCCCGGTATGAACGGAAACTTTTCCTATATTTTGACTGTTGAAGGACACACAATCGTTAAGGCTGAACCGGTTCCGGGATTGCTTCATAGGGGTTTTGAAAAATTAGTTGAACAAAGATTATGGTTGCAAAATATTTCATTAATTCTTAGAATCTGTGTTCCTGAACCTGATATTAATGAATTGGTTTATTCCAGAATTATCGAGAAATTAATGGGTGTTGAGATTCCCGAAAGAGCAAAATTCATCAGAACTATAGTGCTCGAAATGTCAAGAATCGGTGCGTTTCTACTGGGATTTGGCGGAATTGGCGGAACAACCGGACTTTATACCGCTCCGAACTGGACTATTGCAGACAGAGATTATCTTTTGGATCTTTGGGAATGGATTTCCGGTGCCAGAGTTTATCATATGTTTATCCTCCCGGGCGGAGTTCGTAGAGATCTTCCGGAAGGTTGGATTGAAAAATTGCAAAAAACTATTGCTTACCTTGAAAAACGTTTACCTGAATATGATCGATTGATTTATAACAATCCGTTAATTGTTAAACGTGTCACAGGTTTAGCTCCCATAACTCAAGAAGATGCCATCAAATACGGTATTACCGGTCCAAACTTAAGAGCCACCGGAGTTAAATTTGATGCCAGAAAAAATGTTCCTTATGCTGCTTATCCTTATCTTGATTTTGATATCCCCACCCAAACAGGTGGAGATGGTTTTGCTCGTGTAATTCAAAGACGTGAAGAATTTGAGATTAGTTTGAATCTTGTCAAACAAGCAATTAAGTTAATGCCAAAAGGTGAAGTTAGAGCTCCAATGCCAAATGCTTTAAAATTCAGAGTACCTAAAGGAGAAAGATACGTTCGCGTTGAATCTGCTCGTGGTGAACATGGATTTTATATTGTTTCGGATGGAACGGAAAAACCTTATAGAATGGCAGTTAGAGGCGGTTCTTATACTGCCGGTTTAATTTATGCTAAAAAAGCTCTCGAAGGAATGCGAATTGAAGATGTTGCTCTTTGGATGGCAACAATGGATATTTGTGCTCCCGATTTTGACAGATAGGAGAAATTATGAATTATAAAGATAAAAGTAAATTAGCACCGCTCTCAGCCCTAAAGTATCTTTTTAAAGATCCCATAACTATTCGTTATCCTCAAGAAGAGAAAGAAGGTTATCCAGGTGGATTTAAAGGCGTTTCTCCAAAATACAGGGGAATGCATTCCAACGATTTGGAAAAATGTATCGGTTGCGGAAGTTGTTCGGAAATTTGTCCTACCGATGCCATCAGAATGGTTGAGGCTGAAGATGTTGAAGAAAAATTCGGAGCAACTAAAGAACGCCCAGTTATAGATTACGGAAGATGTTGCTTTTGTGCCTTTTGCGTAGAAGTTTGTACAACCGGATCCTTAAATATGACCAGAGATTATATTCATGATTATGTCAGCCCAATTGATAAAACGGGTAAAGATTTATCGGAAACAATTTCAGAAGAATTTATTAGAAGACCCGATTATAAGCACGAAGAGAATTTGGGATGGAATACTCCTGACGAATATTCTTGGTTGGAACTTGAAAGAGTGAAAATGGAAGAATTAAAACCATCTGAAAGAGATCATTCTTTTATTGAAATCGTGAAAGGTTTTTCTAAAGAACAGGCAACCAAAGAAGCTCAAAGATGCGTTTCTTGCGGATTATGTACCGAAGTTTGTCCGGCTCATATGGACATTCCGGAATATATCCAATCTATTTTTGATGCCGATTTGGAAGAAGGTTTGCGTCAACTTTACAAAACAAATCCGTTGCCGGAAATTTGCGGTCGTATTTGTACTCATAAATGTGAAACCGCTTGTTCAATTGCTCATCGTGGTGAAGCGTTGTCGATTCGTTGGTTAAAACGATATATTGCCGATTCGGTTCCACTTGATAGTTATAAAAAATATCTTGGAATTAATTATATCAAACAGATAGACAAAAAAATCGCTATTGTTGGTGCCGGTCCTGCCGGATTATCAGCAGCTTATTATCTTTCATTATTAGGATATAAAACAACGATTTTTGAAGCTCTCCCAAAACCGGGTGGTATGATGCGTTACGGTATTCCTGAGTATCGTCTTCCTTATGACCAAATTGATAAAGATATTAATTTTATCGAATCTCTCGGTGTTGAAATAAAATGTAATACAAGAGTAGGTAAAGATATAACTCTTGATGAATTACATAAAACTCATGATGTCGTTTATATTGCTACCGGTTTGCATCTTGGAAGAAGTACAAGAATTCCGGGTTCTGACCATAAAAATGTTTATTATTCTACTGATTTATTGCGTGAAGTTTCTCTTGGAAATGAAATTCCTGTTGAGAAAAAAATTGTAATTATCGGTGGCGGTAATGTAGCTATGGATATTACCAGAACTCTTGCCAGACTGCAAAATATTAAATACGGTAAAGTTGATATTACAACTACTTCTTTGGAATCGGAAGATATTATGCCTGCTGATCGTGAAGAAATTGTTGAAGCTCGCGAAGAAGGTGCAACAATAGATCCTGGTTGGGGACCTAAAGAAATCGAAATCAAAAACGGTAAAGTTGTTGGTCTCCACGTTGTGAAATGTCTTTCCGTATTTGACGAAGATCATAGATTTAGTCCAAAATTTGATGAAAGTCAGAAAAAATTCTTTGCTGCCGATATGGTGGTTCAATCTATCGGTCAGGCAATGGATTTATCTTACATCAGCGAAGACATAAAATCAAAATTAACTTTCGGACCGCGTGGAAGAATCAAAGTAAATGAAAATTTCCAAACGGATTTGGATTGGTTATTTGTTGGCGGTGATATTATTCAAGGACCTGATGCAATTCATGGTATCGCGAATGGTCACACCACAGCCAAAGCTATTGATGATATGTTAAATAAAAATAAATAATAGGAATAAGAACCGGATTAAGTTTCGGTTCTTACCCTTTTTAAAATTAGGAGTTGTAAATGAGAGGTTTAAGCTTAAAGGAAATTATCGAATTTTCTGAAAAAATAGAATTGGAAAGCTATGAGTTTTATTCAAAGGCAAAAGAGTTAATTGATGAAGAAGAAACAAAATTACTATTAAATTTACTTGCTGATGAAGAAACCGGACACTATAATCATTTGAGAAGTTTAATCAACAAAGGAAATTTAACTGCTGATGAATTGGATGCAAAACTTTTGCTCAAGGAAGAATCTTTATCTCAATTTGTTAATACTGACAAAATTGAAAAAGGATTTTCCGGAAAACAAATTCTTGAAATTGCTTTGGATAGAGAAAAAAAAACAGAACAACTTTATGCAATGTTTATGACTCTGACCGATATAAATGTAAAAGTATTGAAAATCTTTACAGATTTGAGAAATCAAGAAAAAGGACATGTTAGTAAAATTGCTACCCGCTTAAAAAAACATAATTAATTAATCAATTAATATGACCAAATAGATAGGTCATTTTCTCAAAAAAAATAGAAAAAAAGGAGTCTAATGTGAAAAAAATTATTGCGATTATATTATCGTTTGTTGCTACGACTATGTTTGCAACTAATGGAATGAATATGATTGGTTTCGGACCAAAATCATCAGCCATGGGAGGCATAGGTCTCGGTTTATGGAATGATGCCAGTTCCATGAATATTAATCCGGCAACAATATCTTTTATCAAAAATAAGAAACTCGATTTAAACGTGGGTCTTCTTATGCCTAAAGTTACATTTAAGAATAGTTTAAATGATACCGAAGGAGAAAATAATATCTTTCCAATGCCTAATATATCTTATGTTAATGGAAATGATAGTAAACTTACTTTTGGACTAAGTTTTTTTACTCAAGGTGGAATGGGAGCAACTTATAAAGATATGTCTCATAATATTTTTAGAAATTATGATATGAATCCACAAACTCAAGATGATCCTTTAGTTTCGAATCTTGAGTATCATTCAAAAGTCGGATATATGAAATTTCTACCGACAATTTCCTACAAAGTTACTCCTAAATTAGCTTTTGGTGTTTCTCCTTCAGTAGGTTATGCAATGTTAGAAATGAAAATGCCATATTCTCTTAAACCTTCCGTGATGAAAGGTGTTGCTAATCCGGAAACCGGAATGACTTTTGGAGATATGTTTGGTACTCCTGCAGAACAAGGTGGGTTGGGATATCACGAAGTAACAGCTTATGCTGATATGGGTGATGCTGCTGACGCTTATGGTTTTGGAGCTAATTTTGGTTCTTCCTACAAATATAATGATAATCTTTCATTTGGATTTAGTTATGCTCTTCAATCCGAACTTACTTTTAAAGGTAATGCTTCAATGGATATGACAGCTCAATTCGGTCAAGCTTTTGAAAGAATGGTTGGCGGAGCTTTGATGCAAATGGGAATAACTGATATTTCTACTGCAACACCTGAGCAAATTCAACAAGCTTCTCAAGGCGTTGGGCAACAACTTACCGGAATGGGAATAGATATGTCTAAAGGTATGATTTCTTATTTTGATACAGAAATTACAATGAACTGGCCACAAGAATTAGGTTTAGGTTTTGCCTACAAAGCATCAGAAAAATTCTCATTCGGTTTGGATCTTAAATGGATTGATTGGGAAGATGCAATGAAAAATTTCAAAATGAAATTTAAGAATGGTACAAACGATAATATTACCAGAATGATGGGAAATAAAGATCTTAATCTCACAATGCCATTAGATTGGGATAACCAAATTGCAATTGCTTTAGGTGCTCAATATAATGTTAATGAAAAATTGGCTTTGCGTTTTGGATATAATTTTGCCAATAATCCGGTTCCTGAAGAAACAACAATACCTATTTTTCCTGCCGTAGTGGAAAATCACATCACTTTAGGTTTTGGATATAAAGTAATGCCAAATGCCTCATTTGATTTAGCTTATGAATACAATATGGAAAAAGAAGCTGATGTTGAAACCAGTATAATTGGTGACGAATATAACAACAGTAAAAGTACCTTGTCTGAAAATGTTGTTCATTGCGGATTAACATACAATTTCTAACCAATTAATCAATAAAAAACCTCAGCATTATTTTATGTTGAGGTTTTTTTATAGAGATTTTGTTGAGAAAATTCTTTTTATTTCAAAATCATCATTTTCTTTATATCTCTAAAATCATCTGTTTCCAGCTTATAAAAATAAATTCCTGAAGCACATTTGGTATTATTTGAATCCAATCCTCTCCAAATAATAGATTGGTCTCCCCTATTTAATTTCTTATTATAGAGAGTTTTTATTCTCTGCCCTTTAATATTGTAAATTGCCAGATTGACATTTGAACTTTTCCTTAAATAAAACGAAATAGTTGTCCCAAAATTACGATTATTTCCTGAAATTATAAAAGGGTTGGGATAGGCATTATTTAATTTGGTTATTGTCGGGAAATTGTTATTTTCAGAATCAATTGCAACTATTCCATTATCAATAATTGTCCAATTAAATGTATCAATAATATATTGTCGAGCAGCTTCAGAATTTTCAGAATATTCACTATTACCTCCGGAGAATTCGACATCATTTTGCAGGTCAAGAGTTGCCCAATTATTTAGAATAGCGTCATAATTTTCGGTAGAGAGAGTTAAATCTAAAAACATATTTGCCATATTTTCTACATTTTCCACATCCCAGCTTCCTATGTTTTGGTCAAAACTCGAAGCATCACAAAACATTGCTCCCATATTTGTTACGTTGGCTACATTCCAATCTCCAATATCCTGATTAAAAGATGAAGCTCCTAAAAACATTCCGTACATATTAATAACATTACTGACATCCCACGAATTGATATTTTGATTAAATGCACTAGCGTATGAAAACATAGATACCATTTTTGATACGGAACTGACATTCCATAAACTTATATCTTGATTAAAACTTGAAGCACCGCTAAACATTGAAACCATATTGGTTACATTTCCAACGTTCCAAGATCCAATATCCTGATTAAATGAAGAAGCGTTATAAAACATTTTGAACATGTTATTAACATTACCAACATTCCAAGAACCAATATCTTGATTAAATAATGAAGCTCCCGAAAACATTTGTTTAGTACTGGATACATTTTCAACATTCCAATCTTCTATACTTTGATTAAAATTACTCGCATCTTTAAATAATTTATCCATATCACAAACATTACTGACGTTCCAAGAATTTAAGTTTCGGTTGAAATTTGTTGCCCCCTCAAACATCGATTCCATCGTTATTACGTTAGAAACATCCCAAAGACCAATTTCCTGATTAAATGATTCCGCACCGGAAAACATATTCGACATATATTCAACATTACTGACATTCCAAGAATGTAAAATTTTATTAAACGAAATTGCATTATTAAACATATCCATCATACTGATAACATTGCTAACATTCCAATCTCCTATATATTGATTGAAATTATCAGTATATGCAAACATCGAATCCATATAGTTTACATTTATTGTATTCCAATCATTAAGATTTTGATTAAAATGTTCAGCATTATAAAACATACTCCCCATATTTGTTACATTTTCCACATTCCAAGAATCAATACTTTGATTAAAATTTATGGCATTCTTAAACATCTGGCTCATATCTGCTACATTATCAGTATTCCAATTTTCAACTAAACCGTTAAATTCTGTTGCATTATAAAACATTGAATTCATATCTATTACATTTATTGTGTTCCAACTATTTAGATTATGATTAAAAGATTCAGCATGATAAAACATTTCCGCCATATTTGTTACATTTTCCACATTCCAATAATCAATAATTTGATTAAAATTTATGGCATTCTTAAACATCTGGCTCATATCTGTTACATTATCAGTATTCCAATTTCCAACTAAGCCGTTAAATTCTGTTGCATTATAAAACATTGAATTCATCTCTATTACATTTATTGTATTCCAACTATTTAGATTATGATTAAAAGATTCAGCATGATAAAACATTTCCGCCATATTTGTTACATTCTCTACATTCCAGGATCCAATACTTTGATTAAAATTTATGGCATTTTTAAACATTTGGTTCATATCTGTTACATTACCAGTATTCCAATTCCAAACTAAGCCGTTAAATTCTGTTGCATCTTCAAACATTGAATTCATATCTATTACATTTATTGTATTCCAACTATTTAGATTTTGATTAAAATGTTCCGCATGATAAAACATTTCCGCCATATTTGTTACATTTTCCACATTCCAATAATCAATACTTTGATTAAAATTGGTGGCATTTTTAAACATTTGGTTCATATCTGCTACGTTATCAGTATTCCAATTCCCAATTAATCCGTTAAATTCTGTTGCATTATAAAACATTGAATTCATATCTATTACATTTATTGTATTCCAACTATTTAGATTATGATTAAAAGATTCAGCATGATAAAACATTTCTGCCATATTTGTTACATTCTCTACATTCCAGGATCCAATACTTTGATTAAAATTTATGACATTTTTAAACATTTGGCTCATATCTGTTACATTATCAGTATTCCAATTCCAAACTAAGCCGTTAAATTCTGTTGCATCTTCAAACATTGAATTCATATCGGTTACATTTATTGTATTCCAACTATTTAGATTTTGATTAAAATGTTCCGCATGATAAAACATTTCTGCCATATTTGTTACATTCTCCACATTCCAAGAATCTATACTTTGATTAAAATTGGTGGCATTTTTAAACATTTGGCTCATATCCGCTACGTTATCAGTATTCCAATTTTCAACTAATCCGTTAAATTCAGAAGCATCTTTAAACATTGAATTCATATCGGTTACATTTATTGTATTCCAACTATTTAGATTTTGATTAAATTGTTCAGCATTATAAAACATATTTCCCATATTTGTTACATTCTCCACATTCCAGGATCCAATACTTTGATTAAAATTTATGGCATTTTTAAACATTCCGTTCATACTATTTACATTTGATACATCCCATAAACTGATATCTTGATTGAAAGAAGTTGCATTTTCAAACATGCGATACATATTTGTAACATTGCTAACATCCCAATTACTAATATTTTGATTAAATGATTCGGCATTGGAAAACAAATGATTCATATTTGAAATATTACTAACATCCCAACTGCTAATATCAGAATTAATTGATGAGGTAAAATAAAACATATATCCTAAATTTCTAACTGAAGCCGGAAGAGAATTTGGTACTTCGGATAAATTATAAGCGTGAGAAAATGCTCCGCTAAAAGAAATAATTCCGAGATCTCCAAAATTTAGAACTTTTGTAAGTTTAGTTGCATCAGGATATGTACTATATCCATCACCAAATTGAGTAAGTGTTCCGGAAATTGTAACATCATAAACTCCCTCAATAGCGTAAGTATGAGCTTTATCTCCTGACTCGATAACATTTTCTATATTTTCATCCCCCCAATCGATATTGACATTAACATTCCCATGTAATGGTAAGAAAATAGTTGTACCGTTAGAAAGTGTAGTGTCATATTCCAAAACCATTTCAGTCCTTTCAAAAGCAAATAGCTCGGCTGTAAACAATAATAAAGATATCAATAAAATTTTTGAAACTATATTCATTTTTTCTCCTCAAATTAATTTCTATATTTTTATTAATCGGCATTTTCCCGTCAATATTTATATCCTTACGTATTTTTTGTCTTTAAAATCTCTAAACAGATAAACTTAATTTTCAGATAAATTATCTTTTTCAAAAATTAAAACATTACCACCTTGCAGATATGAATCAATTTCGGTTTTAGACTCAGATAAAAATTTATTTAAAATATTTGATATTTTTTGTATTCCTTCATCAATTTTCATAATATTTTTCATAGATTTTTCATCTAAATTTTGATTATAAATCTTAAGCATTTCGGCATTAGCTTTAATTGTCATTAATGGTTGATTTATCTCATGGCTGGTAGTAATAGCCATTGCAGCAACCGTTTCTTTTCTTTCTAAATTTCTAATTGTAGATTGGGCACTGTTTAATTCATTGATAATTTTTTGCAATTCTTTGTTTTTAATATCTAAAATTTCTTTTTCTCTTTTTTCTTTTTCATATTCAAATTGTGCCTCAATTTCGGCAACTTTATCTGAAAAATGCTTTTCGGATTGGGAAACAGAGTTTTCGTAAGATTTTTTCCATAACTTTGCAGATTCCTTAAAATTTTCCATCTTACCATAAGTTTCAGCTAATCTGGTATAGATCCCCGATTTTAGATTTTCAAAATTGTTTTTTTCAATAACTTTCAATGCTTTTAGAAGTATTCTTTCAGAATTAATATAATCATTTTGGAGATATGAGTTATCTGAGATATTTAATTTACAACGAATTATTTCTTTATCTAAAGAATTTTCTTTAGCAATTTTTAAAGCTTCAAATAAATATTTTTTACCTAAATCATATTTTTTAATATGTGTATAACCTTTTCCTAAATTCATAAGAGAATTAACTTTTGAAGATTGATAAGCCGGTTCAAAAAAATCTGAACTAACAATTTCATAAAAGACTTTCACCGCTTCTTCGTATTTTTCTAAACCAAGAAGAGCTACACCAAGATTATTTTTTGCCATAAAAAAGTGCTCTTTTGAATTTAATTCTTCTGCTAAAGAAATTGTTTTCAAACATAATTCATTCAATTTGAGGTAATTTTTACTTTCATAATAGTAACTTTGAATATTTAAGCTAATATGCATAATAGCAAACTTATTATTCTTCTTCTCTGCAATTTTTAGAGCTTTTTTATAATATTCCAAGCTTTTAGAAACTTGGTTCAAATCATGATAAATTAAGCCAAAATTAGAATACAAATTTAAATCATTTTTTTCATCTCCGTACTTTAAAACAATTTTTTCACCTTTTTGTAAATAAAATAGTGCTTCCCCCGGATTTCGTTTTTTCCAATAATATGTACTAAGAATAACGCAAGCATAAACAATTCTGGAGTGGTTATTTTCTTTTTCTGCCCACGACAATAAATCCAAATTAACCGGCAGACTCTTTTCAAGATCTTTTTTCATAGAAATCATAAAAGATAATCTTACTAAAATCTCAACTATTTCGTCGGTATAATTTTCCTGTTTTGCTGTTTCATAAAGACTTTCAAAAAGTTCAATAGATTTAAAATCTTTTTGATCAAACAATTTCTTTGCGATTTCTAAATTTTTATCAAAGCTTTCTTTTTTTTTGCTCAAAATATCCTCCGGACATAATCATAACATAATCTGTAAAGAATGAATAAATTAAATAAACTGTAAAGGATAAAATAAATTTAATCAAAACCTTCCTTGATAATTCTAAACAAATTCAAATATATGTTAGCTTTCCCGTGTTCATCAATTTAACTATTTTCCCGATTTTTTGATATCTAAAAAGAACAAGTAATGATAAATCAAGATAGTTTTTTTAATCACTCGAAAGAGTTAATTTAAGTGAAATATTATGAAAATAGTTTTAAAATGAATCCGATCGGCAGAATTATTTTTGTTTTGATTTAGTATTTGTCCCAATCGTTTTGCTTACTAAAAAATAATTGGAAAATGAAAAATTAAATCCAAAGAAATAATTTGACAATTTAACAGATGAAAAATGCTTATTTAAAAAAAATAATATTTAATGGAGGTTACCATTGAAAAATATCCTAATCGTAGGAGCCGGCGGTCAGATCGGTTCTGAATTAACTGTAAAATTGAGAGATATTTACGGGAAAAATAACGTTGTTACAACAGATTTGAATTCCGATATTAATGAAAAAGTTAAAGACGGTCCTTTCTATGTCAGTGATGCTTTAGATGCAAAAAAAATGGCTGAAATTGTTGATAAACACAAAATCGATACAATTTATAATTTGGTAGCAATGCTTTCCGCTAAAGGCGAACACAATCCGCAACTTGCTTGGAAAATCAATATGGGTGCTTTAATGAACAGTTTGGAAATTGCCCGTGAAAAAAATTGTGCTGTTTTTACGCCGAGTTCGATAGGTGCTTTCGGTGAATCAACTCCTCATAAAAATACTCCTCAAGATACGATTATGCGTCCGAATACAATTTATGGTGTAAGCAAAGTGTCCGGTGAATTAATGAGCGATTATTATTTTACTCGTTTCGGTGTTGATACAAGAAGTGTCAGATTCCCGGGAATTATTTCTAACGTTACACTTCCGGGTGGTGGTACAACCGATTATGCCGTGGATATTTTTTATGAAGCAATTCGAAATAAAAAATACACCTGTTTTTTAAAAGAAGGTACTTTCCTCGATATGATGTATATGCCGGATGCAATTGATGCTGCCATCAATATTATGGAAGCGGATCCTTCAAAACTTATTCACCGCAACAGCTTCAATGTTTCAGCATTATCATTTGATCCTGAAATGTTGGCAAACGAAGTTAAAAAACATATTCCTGATTTTGTTATGGATTATGACGTTGATCCGATTAGACAAAAAATTGCCGACAGTTGGCCTGATAATATGGATGATTCCGCTGCTCGTGAAGAATGGGGATGGAATCCTAAATATAATCTCAGTGACATGACAAAAGATATGATTGAAGTACTTTCAAAAAGATTGAAAAAATAATGATTTTTGGTGTTGGTATAGATATTATTGAAGTTAACAGAATAGAGAAGTCATTAAAAAGTGACAGCTTTAAAAACCGTGTTTTTACTTCTAAAGAAATTAATTATTGTGAAAACAGAAGTGGCTCTTTTCAATCTTATGCTGCTCGATTTGCAGCCAAAGAAGCTTTTTTTAAAGCTTTGGGCTCGGGCTGGAGAGATGGAATGGCTTGGACCGAAATTGAAATAATTAATAATGAGTTAGGTAAACCGGAATTTACGTTTTACGGAAAAACAAAATCTATACTGAATGAAAAAAAGATAACTAAATCGCACGTTTCTTTAAGTCATATTAAAGAGACAGCAACTGCTTATGTTCTTTTGGAACAAGAAATTAGGGAGGAAAAATGAGTTTAGGAAAATTGGAAAATACTCTTAGAATAAAATTAGATGAATTAAATGAAAAAGGTACTTCAAAAGGGAATGAATTAGTTATTAATAAAATTATTCCGGCCAACGGTAAAAAAGGAACACGCTATATTATCGAAGGTTACGGTGATAAAGAATTTTTAAAAATGAATGCCAATTCTTATCTCGGAATGTCTTTACGTAAAGATGTTATTGAAGCTGAAGAAAAAGCTGCTCAAGAATTTGGTGTAGGTCCGGGAGCTGTTAGATTTATTAGCGGGACTCATAAACCTCATCTTGATTTGGAAAAAAAATTGGCTGAATTCCATTCTCGTGAATCAGCAATGCTTTTCAGCTCGGCTTACGTAACAAGTTTGGGCGTTATTTTTCCATTAATCACAAAAGACACGGTAATTGTGAGTGACGAATTAAATCATAATTGTATTATTCAAGCAATGAGATTATCCAGACCGGCTGCCAAATATATTTATAAACACAATGATATGAATGACTTGGAAGCTAAATTATCGGAAGCTGTCGGAAAAGGGAAACGTTGTATCGTTGTTACAGACGGTGTTTTCAGTATGAGAGGAGATTATTGTCCATTTGATGAATTTACCGCAATTTCCAAAAAATTTGATGATAAATTTGAGGAAGGTGTAATCACGGTTGCCGATGATTCTCACGGTGTCGGATCTTATGGTAAAACCGGTCGAGGCACGGAAGAAATTACCGGAGCTAAAGTTGATATTTTAATCGGAACTCTCGGAAAAGCTTATGGAGTTAACGGCGGTTATGTTGTTTCATCAAAAGTAATTACTTCATTCTTAAAAGAAACTGCGCCGATGTATATTTATTCAAACCCCATTACCTGTTCGGAAGCTGCCGCAGCGTTAAAAGTTCTTGATATTTTGGATTCAGAAGAAGGCTTGAAAATTCTCGAACATTTGAAAAAAATGACGGAAAAATTTGAAAACGGTCTTAAAAAATTAGGATTGGAAACAATTGAAGGTCCTCATCCTGTTGTCCCTCTGATGGTTAGAGATACGGCAAAAACAACTGAAATCGTTAAACATCTTATCGAAAACGGTGTATTGGCTACCGGACTTAATTTCCCGGTTGTCCCAAAAGGTGATGAAGAAATTCGTTTCCAAATTAATGCCGATCATACCGAGTATGATATTGATTATGCTCTTGAAGTTTTGAAAAAATATACTGAAAAATAAATTACTTTGAGGCAGGTTAACGCTTGCCTCTTTTTTTTATCAATTCTTTTCTCAAAATAATTATTTCCATTTTTACCGAAGGATAATCCGAAAATTTTGTCTGAATTAGAAAAATCAAGTCATCTTAAATATTAGGAATGCTATTTGCATTTTAAAATAAAAAAAAGGAAATTTATGGTTAGAATTTTAGAAAATTTGCTTATTTTATATTATGTCTTCTATTTTTTAATTGATTGGACTTTTATGATAATATTTATGAAATCAATTAAAAATGAAAACGTTGGCTTTACGACAGATGATAAATTTGCAGATTTTCCTGTCTCAATTATTGTTCCGGCTTTTAATGAAGAAATAACGATTTTGCACAGTGTTAAAATGTTGCTCGCTTTGGATTATCCGAATTATGAGGTTATTGTCGTAAATGACGGTTCGAAAGACAATACTTTGAATATTTTGCTTCAAAATTATTCTTTCTCGGAGATCAATAAATCTTTTGAAGAAATAATTCATACCGAGAAAATTAAAAAAATCTATAAATCCGATAATCTTATTCTTATCGACAAGGAAAACGGCGGGAAAGCGGATTCAATAAATGCCGGAATTAATTTTTCGAAGAACAGAATAATTTGTACCATTGATGCGGATTCCATTCTTGATGAAAAAGCATTGAAGCAAACTGTTCAGCCAATAATTAATGATGAAAATGTTTTTGTTTCCGGCGGTCAATTGGCTGTTGCCAACGGTATTCAAATCAGGAATAATAAAATTCTTAAATCGGAACTTCCAAAAAATATTTGGGTGCAATGGCAAATTATAGAATATATAAAATCATTTCTAATTGCTCGTTACGGAATGAGTAAAATCAATTCCATTATGATTATGTCCGGAGCATTCTCCGTGTATAAACGACGGGATTTATTGGTTATCGGAGGTTTCCTCACGAAAGATAACGACAGTGATTATATCAGAAAAATCGCCAGTAATGGCAGTCAAACCATTTGTGAAGATATGGAAGTTGTCGTAAGGTTATGGAGATATTTTTATGAAAATGATGTAAAAGCAAAAGCAGTATTTTTACCGCATCCGATTTGCTGGACTGAAGTTCCCGACAATCCCCGTTTTCTTTTGAAGCAGAGAAACAGATGGCATAGAGGTTTGGCGGAGACTTTGAAAATCCATAAAACGATGATGTTTGAACCGAAATATAAAATGATTGGACTGTTTGCCTTCCCATATTATTTTTTCTTTGAGTTATTATCGCCATTGATTAAAATATTTACTTTGGTATTTTTAATTTATGCAACATTCGCCGGACTTCTTAATCAGGCTTGGATTTTGTTGACAGTAATTTTTACGACTTTGGCATCGGCGATAATTACGAGTTTATCGACTGTTTTTATTGAAGAATGGTCTTTGAAAAATAAATTAACTTCCTATGATGCTTTGAGATATAAGACGGGAAAAGATTGGGTTCTTTTGTTATTTGTGAGTATTTTAGGTGATTTTATTTATGCACCTTTCAAAATATTTGCTCAAATTTCGGGATTAAAAGATTTTATAAATAAAAAAAACGAATGGTATAAATTTTCCAGAAAAGGATTTGGAAAAAAGGAGTGAAAATGAGAAAAATTATTATTTTAGGGATTGTTATTTTCGGATTATTAATCGGTTGTGAAGTGAAAAATCCAACTTTCCCGAATAACGAAAAACCAATGGTTTATGTAACTTATCCGCTTGATGAAGAAACAATTACGGATAGTTTGCTTGATTTGAATTTTGACGTTGAAAACGAACAAAATATAGATTCGTTGCAGGTTTTTCTTAATGGAAATAAAATTGCCGTTTTAACAACAACACCATATAGGTTTCAAATCTCGAAAAATGATTACGAACTCGGGACAAAAGCGGTTTATGCCAAAGCTTTTGATAGCAACGGCACAGTCGGAATTTCGGAAATTAAAACATTTTATTGGTTATCCGATATAGAATCATCCGATATAAAAATAGAATTTCTGAGACCCATATTATGGGAAGAATTCCCGACGTCTTCCGTAAATGTAAAGTTATTAGTGGAAAGTGAGTACTCTATTGACAGCATTTTTGTATATGTTGACGGCAATCTGATTCACACTTTTACCGGTGAACCTTATGAAACCATTTTACAAATCGCCAATCCGGGAACTCATAATATTTATGCGAAAGCCAAAGATTCCCAAAACATAACGGCAACAACCTCTCTTGTTAATTTTTCAATTAATTTGCCGGATATTGAACCGCCAACAGGATTTATTTCTTATCCTGCGGACTGGAATGATGTAAGCGGTAATTTTTCCGTGAGGATAACAGCTACCGATAATGTTGAGGTTTCCGAAATAGAATTGTTTATTGACGGTGAATCTTTTGGCAATACAACCTCTGAACCATATGAATTTCAAATAGATTCGACAACTTTGGATAATGGGAATCATACTGTTTTTGCTAAAATTATTGATTCGTCCGAACTGTTTTCTTATACACAAATGATAAATATCCGAGTAGAGAATTAATGAAAAATATCATTTTTATTTTTTTGATTGGATTTATATCTTTTCTTTATGCGGATACAAGTCTTATTGAAAAAGAAATTAAGACAAAAAATTTCGCTAAAGCAAAGGTTTTACTTGAAAAAAATAATCCCCGAAATATTGAATTATGGAGAAAATTGGGTTATTCTTATAAAGAAGAAGGCGATTTAAAAAATGCGATTTTTTGCTATGAAAAGGTATTTAAGATTGATTCGGAAGATTATGATGCCGAATTGGCTTTGGCACGGCTTTATCTTCAAACAAATGAATTATATCTTTCCAAAAAATATTTCCAAATGATTTTGGATAACGACATAACGGATGTTGAAGCTTTGCTCGGATTAGCTCGAATCCAAAAGAAAAAGGAAAATTATTCAAAATCAATTGTCTATTATCAAACCGCATTGAAATATCTTCCTGACAATATTCCAATCATTTTGGAAATAGCAGAAGTTTATTTAGATGCAAATAAATTAGATTTGGCAGAGCGGTCTTATAAGAAAATCAATAAAATCGATGATACGTGGTCAGAAGCTTGGAGTGGAATAGGCAAAATTTTATGGTGGAAAAATCAACCTTTCTCAGCAAAGAAATATTATGAAAAAGCTTTGGAATTAGATCCTGAAAATAAAGAAATCGTTAATGAATTTAGAAAAGTAAAAGATTCGATAAAGTGGAATTTATCTGCCACATTTTCTTTCCAAAAAGAAATTGAAGATACATACGAAATTAAAAGTTACAACCAAAAATACCTTGGAAAGAAAAGATTTTCCGATAAACTTTTTTTTACCGCAACAAGTTTTTGGCAATATGCCGATAAAAATGAGAGTGGTCTTATTACAAAAAGATATTACGATTCTTCGTATTTGAAAACAGATTGGGAAGTTTATGACGGAATCAAAGTAAATTTTTCAATAGGCGGAAGTTTAACTGATTCCACGTTGACTGTTCTTGACGGCGGATTATTCCTGAGTCATAATTTCAATTTTGTGAAAGTAAAAAACAATCTGAATTTCGGGAATGAATATTTCTATTATTGGGAAAAAGTCAGAAGAAATTATATCAAAGAAAAGTTTATCCTTAATTTTGAGAAAGTTGATTTTCAAACCGATTATCAAATCGGGAAAATTGAGAAAAATTATATTTTGGATAAATCTGAAATTAGTGAAAATACCTTTCTCGATTATAATTTTTCCCTAAAATACCGTTTTGGGAAAATTGCCAAATTATCCGCCGGAGCTGTTTACAGATATATTGATTATGCCTATTATTCTTCTTTATATTATTCTCCGATAGACAGAAAAATTTATGGATTAACAGGCTCATTATATTATCCTTTCAAAAAAACATATCTGTATTTTGACTGTTCGGTAAATCAAGATAATAGCAATATTTGGGAAACTAATTATGATGCGGAAATAGGTTTTTCAATAAAGAAAATATCAATATCGTTTAGTTATTCCGAATTTAAAAACAAATATTATCAAAATAATAATTTATCTTTAACTATTGGTGGAGATTTTTAAAATGAATAAGAAATATTTTGTTGTTTTCGGATTTTTTATTCTTCTTGTTATAACAATAAATATGATGGTAAATGTTGAAAATAACATAAGAAAAGAACGGACAATTATCATTGACAGCACAAAAGTCAGGATAAATTTATTGCCCGAATACAATAGGGAAAATTTAATTTCCGCTTCGGAAAATTCGTTGATAAATTTTAAAGTTGAGGGAGATTATTTTCAACAGCTTTCTCTTAATAAATCAAATAAAAAACAATGGCATTCCATTTTTCTGAAAGGTGTGAATCTCGGTGCGGCATTGCCCGGGAAATTCCCTTCTCAATTTCCGGAAGATTTTGACCTTTATATGGATTGGTTCAAAAAAATAGGTGAAATGAATGCAAATATTGTTCGAATTTACACAATTTTCCCGCCTGTTTTTTATGAAGCTTTTGCAAATTATAACCTTATTCATTCCGATAAACCTTTATATTTGATGCAAGGAGTTTGGGCGACTGTTCCTAAAAATCATAATTATCTTGATGAAGAATATTCCTATGAATTTCAAAAGGAAATAAAAGATGTGATTGATGTTATCCACGGAAACAATGTTATAGAAAAAGCAAAAGGTAAAGCGAACGGTGTTTATATTTCCGATGTCTCAAAATATACGATTTCCTATCTTTTAGGACGAGAATGGGAACCGAAAGGCGTGGTTTTCACAAATAAAAACAATAGTATTTCTTCTTTTGTCGGTGATTTTGTAAGCGTTCCGAAAGGTAATCCGATGGAAATATGGTTGGGAAAAATGCTTGATTATACCTTAAAATACGAAACTTTGAAATATAAAAATCAACATCCCGTTTCTTTTGTAAATTGGTTACCTCTTGATCCGATGTTTCATAATTCCGAATTTATTGAAAATAAAAAAGTAAGAGAATTCGATAATGACTTGGAATCAATTGATTTCCGAAAATATTACAAAACAAATTTGGTAAAAACAGGAATCTATGCCGCTTATCATGCTTATCCTTATTATCCGGATTTTATTTATCTTGATGAAAAATATAGAAAATCAAAAGACAATTATTTCTCATATTTAAAAGATTTGAAAGATCACTGTCCGAATATGCCTCTTATCATCGCCGAATACGGTGTACCTTCCAGTAGAGGAAACAGCCATTTTTCGCCCTTTGGATTTGATCAGGGCGGTCATAATGAAAAAGAACAGGCTCGAATTAATAAAATTCTTACCGAAGATATTGAAAAAGCGGATTGCGGAGGAGCAATAATTTTTGAATGGATTGACGAATGGTTTAAATTTAATTGGATGGTTATGGATTTTGAACAACCGCAACATCGGCGAAAAGAATGGCATAATATGGAAAATCCTGAACAAAATTTCGGAATTATGGCAATGGAAAACAGAAAGAATTATGTAAAAAGAATCAATAATTCCGAAAATATGTTTTCTAAAAATAATTTGCTAAATGCCGATGCCGATCCGAGTTATTTTTATTTAGCTTATAAGCTGAATAATTTTGATTTCAAAAAAAATAATTTGTATATCGCAATTGATACTTACGATAAAGAAAAAGGTGATCATCTTATTCCTATTATTAAAAAACATTCCGATACCGGTATTGAATTTTTTCTGAAATTTGTTTCTCCCGATTCGGCACAAATTTTAGTTGATGACCAATATTCGGTTTTTTCCGATATTTATCATGACTATATCCCGATTTATTCTTCTAAAAAAAATAATAACGGACGTTTTGTTCCTCAAGAATTAATTGCAAATCGAATGAGAGAATCTCTTTTAGGAAAAAAATATCATCAAATTTTATATAATCGTAGTAAATTGGTTTTCGGGAAAATAAGCGAGAATTCAAATTCCGATTGGTATTTCGATAAAGAAAATAAAATCCTTAATATGAGAATTCCCTGGCATCTTTTGAATGTCTCGGATCCCTCGTCTTTACAGGTTTTGGATGATAAACAGGGAACAGCTGAAATTGAGACAACAACAATTAAAAAATTTAAGATATTCTCGTTTGTTACAGGAAAAAATAATAAAATTGTTTATACAATTCCGAAAAACGGGAAAAACTTTTCATATGTTTGGAAAGGATGGGAAACTCCAAAATATGAAACACGTTTGAAAAAACAATATTGGGTCTTAAAAAACGTTTTTGAAAATTTACACCCGAAAAAAGAAATTAAATCAAAAAAAATTAAAGATTTTTTTAAAATAACAAAATGGGCTGAAAATAAATCGGGGGCAATATCCGTAACTTTTGATGACGGAGATTTTAACCAATTTAAATATGCTTTCCCGATTTTAACAAAATATAAACTTCATGCCGATTTTGGGATTGTAGGAAGTTGGACTGCCGAAAAATCACAGATTACAACGGAAAAGGGAGGTTTCGGAATTAAGCGAATGGGCTGGGAAGAGATCAGGACTTTGCATAATGCCGGAAATGAAATCAGTTCTCACGGATATTTTCATGAAAAAATTGATGTTAGAAAACCTGAACAGAAAATTATTCATGAGTTGAGAAGAAATAAAAAACTGATTCAAAAAAACATTAAAGATTCGATTTTTACAATTCATTACCCGTATTCTTTTACGCGAGATAAAATTATTGAATGTACAAAAAAAAGCGGATTTCTTTTCGGTCGATTGGGAGACGGAAATAAAAAAAATACTGATCGAAATTTGTTTAGAATTAACAGCAAAGTGATTTTAAATGAAAATAATCCCACTCCGAATCAATTTTTCAATTGGATAAAAAATGCTAAAAATAATTGGTTGGTTTTAATGTATCATCATATTTTCCCAAAAGATTCGAAACCTGTTCATTTATTTGAATATTACAAAGTTACAAACAGATATTCAGTTACTCCGAAAAAATTTGATAATCAAATGAGATTATTAAGAAATTCAGATTATTGGATTGCCACAACTTCTGAAGTCGGAAAATATATTACGGAAAGAGAAAAATCGAAATTAAATTTTACTCTCGGAGAAAATTCTCATATTGTCGAAATTAAATCCGATTTGAATACTAAAGTTTACAATCAACCGCTAACAATAGAATTTGATACGAATTGGAAAATAATAAAAATAACAAATAGTAAAAATGACGGAATTTATAATTCGCGAAACGGAAAAATATTTTTCCCTGCCGAATTGAATAAAAAAATAATTATTGAGAAGGTAAAATAATGAATAAGAAAATTTTAATTTTAATGATGATTTTAACCTGTTTTTTCAGCTTAAAAGCTATTGAATACTCGCTTCCTAAAGTGTTATTTGTTACTACAGGTGACGGTGACGGAAGAGGGACTGTTTCGGACGGAGTGATTCTTGCACTTCAGGAATTTGATAAATTGGGAGCTTTCGTTAGATTGGATAATCGCAAAATTCTATTTAATCCTACAAAAATGAATGAATTTTCAATAATGATTTTACCGACAACTTTCGGTTATCATGATGCAGATAAAAAATATTCACTTTCGTTTTTGTCTGATTTGGAAATGAAGAATATATCGAATTGGGTAAAGAACGGCGGTATTTTGATATCTGATGTTTATCTTGGAAGAAACAGATTGGACGGGGAAGACAGAATAAATAAAAGCGGATTCTTAACGGCGGAAAATTGGAGTTTGGCAAATTGTTTCGGTGTTAATCTGCAGGAAAAAAATATGAAAAACTTTTGCATTGTAAGTCAAAAATCCGACATTTGGTCAGGAAAAATTACATCTATCTTTCATTCTCCGGAATGGACTCCGGTAGTAACGAAATTGAATACTTCCAAGGCAAAAATTCTCGCAAATTGGGAAAACGGTTCCCAAAAATATCCGGCTGTTGTTCAAAATAATTTTTTCAAAGGAAAAACAATTTTGTTTGGAAATTTTAACATTATTCATCCGGCTAAAGACGGCGGATTTTCCGGTTCGGAAGAAATTCAGAAATTTTATAATTATGTATATAATTTATCTCTTTCGGGAAGAAAATATTTAATAGACTTAAATCCGTGGAAAAACGGTTCCCAATCTGCATTTTGTTTGAGTTTTGATGACGGTGGTTCTGAAAATGAATATAGACGCATTTTTAATCTTATTGATGAAAATAATATCAAAACCAATTTCTATGTTACGGATAATATCCCTCAAAAAATAAGGGAATTATTGGAAAAACAAAAACTTGTTTCTCTCGGTGGACATTCACATTCGCATCCTGATTTTAGGAATATTTCCTATGGAAAAACCTGTTCGGAAATTTTAATGAACAAATCAAATTATAAAACTGATTTTAAAGGATTCAGATTTCCATATACAAATAACAGCTTTTGGGGAATGAAAGTTTTGGAAGAAACAGGTTTTGTTTACGATTCGAGTATTGCTGTTAATCATCTTGATTTTTATCGAGGTTCGGTTTTCCCGTATAATATTCCGATTTTTAAAGATGGTTTTTTCCAATCTTTAAATCTATTGGAATTATCACAAAATTATCACGATGATTGGTATTTTTATCAAAATCTTATTAAAGACAGAAGTACAAAATCACAAAAAATAGCTGCTGCAAAATTTAATAAATATCTTGAAAGTCTTTGGGAAAGGGCAATTCTTCCTAATCACGGACTTATGATTTTTTTAGGACATCCAATGTATTCAGGAATTAGCGAAATAACTGTTAAACCTGTAGAAAATATGATTAAGCGAGCAAAAGAAAATAATGCTTGGATAACAAATCCGGATGAAGTTGCAGAATATTGGAATCAAATAAGAAATCTCAAAGTTAATTTTATCGAAAAAAGAAACAGTGTTTCTATGCATTTTAATCTTCCTAACGGTAAGATAACCGGATTGAGTTTTAAACTTTCGCAAAAACCGAAAAAGATTAAATTTGCAGGAAAATATTATTTAGAAAAAATAGACGGTTCTGATTTCATTGTTTTTGAAAAAATTGAAAACGGAGATGTTGCAGAAATTAAATTCCGAAATTAAATTTAATTCGAGGATAATATGAATACTGTAGGTGCAAATGAAAATCGGTACAGTTTTGGCAACGAAAATGTACCTGATTTAATTGCCATTGACAAAGATTATAACCGGATAATTGTCATTCCTGTGAATAAAAATAATTGTCATTCCCGTGAATAAAAATGATTGTCATTCCCGTGAAAACGGGAATCTATTATTTCATTCGGAAAAATAACATCTAACCGGAAGACAAAAAAAGATAAGATTTAGCCACTGATAACACGGATAACACTGAAAAGAT
>Ga0256842_1000513_pt1 | contig 34356 bp, 31 predicted proteins | sample 4559240metaG_FD_185973 | JGI IMG/M metagenome (GOLD analysis project Ga0256842, IMG submission 185973) | Hydrothermal vent microbial communities from Guaymas Basin, Mexico - 4559-240 | ecosystem: Environmental > Aquatic > Marine > Hydrothermal vents | place: Mexico: Guaymas Basin | collected...
TACAAAGGAGAAAAGTGAGTCTGCCCCGTTTGGCCACCACTGTTGCAACACTCAGTGCTTTTGTATTGGCGGTATCGAAAGTAATTGTTGGAATTATGACGGGAAGTGTGGCTGTGATTGCAAGTGCCATCGATTCTCTGCTTGATATGGTTATCAGTATTTTTAACAATATCGCTGTTAGGGTCAGTGAAAGTAAACCAAGTCGGAAGTTTAATTACGGAAAAGGGAAAATAGAAGGTCTTGCGGCGCTTTTTGAAGGGCTTTTTATCAGCGCCAGCGGTTTATATATCATATATGAGGGTATTAGAAAAATTATAGAACACGAACCGATTGTAAAGATAAATTTATCTATTTACGTAATGCTTTTTTCAATGTTTGTTACACTCGCTTTGGTCATGTTTTTGGCATATGTTGTTAAAAAAACTAATCATTTGGTGATAAAATCCGATTTATTACATTATAAAACCGACTTTTTGACAAACGGTGCGGTTTTGATTTCTTTAATAGTTGTTAAAATAACGGGATGGTATTATATTGACTTTATTTTGTCAGTTTTTATAGGGGTTTATATTATAAAAGAAGCAAGTGAAATAGTAAAAGAAGGTTTTGAAATTCTTTTGGATGTCGCACTTGATTTTGAAACGGTTGAAAAAATCAAAGAGATTATAAAAAAAGAACCTTTAGTTCTTGATTACCACTGTTTAAGAACCAGAAAAGCCGGAAACAGAAATTTTGTGGATGTGCATCTTGTTCTTACACCCGATATGAAATTAAAACTCGCCCATTCAATTATAGAAAATGTGGAAGAAAAAATACGTAAACTTGACCCGGATAAAAAATGGATAATAAACATACATGCCGATCCTTACGACGATTCACACATAAATAAACTGCTTGAGGAGTGCGAATGAAAATAAAAAATATTAATTTTGGAAAAAAGAAAAATGATGTCTTTGTAATAGAATTAGCCGAAATAAAAAATAAAACAATTTCCGATGTTTCAAAGATGTTTATAAATCACAACAAAGACATAATCGTTATTATAAAAGAAAAAAAACCTTATTATATTTTGACGACAACGGATATAATTGATTCTCTGGTAACTCATTTTGACAATATGAAAATTGTTGATTTTATCGATAAAAATCCTAAAAAGATAATTGCTATTGATGAAGAAGAGTCATTGTTTGACGCTTATAGTCTGATGAGAAATTATAAAATTCATCATTTGATTGTAGTAAACGAAAAAGGTGAGTTTTCTAAAGTAATTAATTTTTATGATTTTGCTTCTTTTTTAACCGAAATGGCTCTTAAAGATGATTTAACAGGGCTGTATAACAGAAGGTTTTTTGATTTTTTACTCGATAAATATAAAGATGCGGATATGGAAATCGGTGTTGTTTTTATTGATTTGGATAAATTTAAAAAACTTAATGATACATACGGACATGCGTTTGGGGATGAGATTTTGAAAAAAGTTGCCTCTATTATCCGTGCTTCTATCAGAGATATTGATTATGCTTTTAGACTCGGGGGAGATGAATTTGTAATATTGGTTTTTTCAAGTTCTCAAATATTATCTAAAATTGCTGAAAGAATAAAAGAAAAAATTAAAAGCACAAAGATTGACGGTATAAACATTTCTTGCAGTATAGGATTTGCGCACTATCCGACTGAAAGTAAGGAATTGCATGAAGCGGTAAATTTAGCGGATGAGAGAATGTATAAGGATAAGAAAAAAAGAGATTAAGAATTAATAATCTCTACTGCCTTTAGCATTTTTAATCCGGCTTCGTTTACACTGTTTCTTCCTAAATATTTTGCTTCTCTGGCGGCAATATACGCTTTGTCAAAAGTTTCTTTGCTTAAACCTGAAATTTTAACGGCTTTTTTAATATTTTCAGGAAGAATTCTTATTTTTTGCTCTTTAACATACATGCTTCCTGTATCCGCAATAGCTTTTACAACCCTGTAGATTGTCGGATTAATAGGTGCTCCGAAACCTTCTGGAACGCCGCTCATTGCATCATCCATTAGTTTTCCGTATTCCGTTTCGACAATATGCCCGTCCGGTAATACTTCTAAAAACCCTTTGGCTTCCAGGCTGTCGATTGCTTCCATGATTTTTCTTCTTTCATTTTCGTCTTTACCTTCAAGAATGTTTTCACAAGCAATTCCAGCGTCAGGAATCATTTTGAATATATCCATTTCGTATCTTGTCATAAAAGGCAGTTTTTTATGCGTTGCAAGTTCTTCATATAGAAGACCTGATTTACTCGGTTCGTATGTTCCTAAAATTCTCTCTCTTCTTGCTTCTTCCACCCACTCCCTGTTTGGTGCGCTGAATACTTTGTTTGATATTGCCAATGTTTTTACAGACCAGCTGTGAATTGCCCTTTCGTCAAAATTTTGATCTTCAATCACTTTTTCGCCGTCTTCAGTTATATAATAAACAGCTTTACCTTTTTCATCGACGCCTTCATTTATTAGATTAAACGCTTCAAGTGAATACAGATATTCTCTTAAATCAAAATTGTCGTCGAACCATTTTTTCTTATCAGCTAAATCTTGGAATTTTTTAGCTATTTCCTGTTTTTTCTTTGGCATTTCATCGAGTTTTCTTCCGTATGTTTCTATTAATTTTTTATATTCTTTAACTTTTCTGTCGATTAATTCCGCTCTGATTTCATCAAAAGTCGGTGTTTCTTCAGGGTTTTGTGTCGTTTTTTCTTCCCAGATATGTTTGATGGTTTTAAGTGTTTCGATTTCTTCTTTAGAAATTGCAAATGATTTTAAAGGTTTGTCTGTTTTGTCTTTATATATTCTGTAAACCTCAAGTGCTTTTTCTCCAGCTTTTGTCAACGTGTCCACATCTGCAATATATCCGAGCGCTTCAAGGTTTGCTAAAGAATCAATGTCGATTTCTTCCCCGTCAGCCACTTTTGCTATATCTTCTAAAATTGACAAGTCTAAAACACTGCCTTCACTTGCCCATCCCCCGTAAGTTAATGTGTCTTTTACAGCCTGTCCTAATTCGGTAAATGTAAAATATTCCCCTACCGGTATGGAATATGCTATTAATCTCATGGCTTCAAGTAAATCTTTTTTGTTGCCTTCAACCGGTAAATAATGTGCGTCGGTCGGTCCCATCGGTGATTTTCTTATATATTCGGCAAGTTCTGCGTCTATTACCAGTTCGGGGTTCATGATTTTATATGCTTCATACAGATCAATTGCCTCTTTTGTTAATTCACCGTTTTGGGCAAATCCTCTTTTTTCAAGTTCTGCGTTTGAGATTTTGGTGGTTTTGTTTGAGTTTTTAATTGCAGCGTCAATCATTGCAATTATTTCACTGCTTACCCATTTTGCATTTTCTTCTATATTGATTTTATCTTTAACCCTGTTTAACACATCCGCTACTATTTTCCCCGCGTATGTAAATTCAATGTCGGCAGGTGTAGGAAAAGTAACGATTCCGCTTAAATTTAACTCCTCTACAGCTTCGTTATTTAAACTTTTTACATCTACGGTGTTATTTTTTGATAATTCTTCAATAATTTTAATTGAACTATTTTTTACAATCATATTGCGCCTCCTATTGTTATTTTTTAAAATTATACTAGCTAATTAAAACTAAGTCAAGTATGCTAAATATATTTTAGTTATAAAATTTATTTATGTTTTGATATAATTTTTTTTAAAGGGGTGGGCATGAAAAAATTAATTTTATTATCAATTTTAATTATCGCTAATGCTTATGAATTTTTGTGGATTTATACTGATATTAACTGCAGTAAATTAATAAATAGTTTAAAAATTGATTATCAAAACGCTTATCATAAAGAAATAAAAATTTTAAAAGCACCTTTCTCTATACTTATTAAAAAATTACAATTACAGAAAAAAGCTGATTTGTTTATTACGGACGATTTACGGAATGTAAAAAAACATCCAAAAATTTTTAATAAATATTATAATAAAATAGGTATAAAGAAACTTGCTCTTTTTTTTAAAAAAAATAAAAATTATACATTTGACGATGTTATTAATACTCCACTTAAAATAGGTATTGTTGAGAGATGCTCTATTTGTAACGATTTTAAAGAGGCAGTCAGTAATTATGCCGGAAATAAAAAATTAATGGAAATAAAATTTTTTAAAATTAAGCAAAAATATAAAAATTCATCAGACTGTGCAAATGCTATTTTGGAAAATAAAATTGATGTATGTATTGACTGGATGGGAACAGATTACTGGAATATATTTAATAAACAATTTGGACACAGCTTAATTAAAGAAAATCTATATCATATTCAGTATGTATATGTTGTATCGACATCTTTTTCACATAAAAATAATTTGAAAAACGAATTTATTAATTTTGCGAAAAAAAGATTTGAAAGATTAGGGAAAAAGAAAGTAAAAACTATGAATTATCTTTTTCCGGATTTACAGCTTTGGCAATGAGTATGGATAATCCATACAAGAGCAGTAAAGGTACTGCCATTGCTATTTGGGAAAAAAGGTCTGGAGGTGTAAGTGTAGCGGCAATTATGAATATTATTACAATGGCGTATCTTGCAAAATCTTTAAGTGTTTTGTCTGTAACCAAGCCTAATTTTGCAAGAAAATATGTTACTACGGGTAGCTCAAATGCTATTCCGAAACCTATCATTATTTTTAAAGCCACACTTACATATTCGCTTATTTTAAGCATAGCTATAAAATCTTTTCCGCCGAAATTTATCATAACTTTAAAACCTACGGGGAAAACAATGTAATAAGCAAATGCGGCACCTACTATAAACATAAGCGTTCCGAAAATTACAAACGGAATTACAAGTTTTTTTTCATGTTCGTAAAGCCCCGGTGCCACAAATTTCCAGGTATGGTATAAAATGACCGGTAAACTGGCAAAAAAAGCTGTATATAACGAGATTCTTATTGCAGTTATAAAAGGTTCTACCAAGTTTGTAAATATCATTTCCGAAGAAGCCGTTTCTTTCATGGCTTCAAAAGCGGGTTTTGCAATCCAGAGGAAAATATCTTTCCATACAACAAACGCTAATATAAACAGTATAAAAAACGTTACAACTATTTTAATAAGCCGGGAGCGAAGCTCGGCTATATGAGGTTTGATTTCTTCAAGCATTTACTTCTTTTTCTTTTGAAGGTTCGGTAGTTTTGGCAGTTTTGTCTTCAACTTTTTCGGCTGTTTTTACATCCGCGCCCTCTTCACCTTCTTTTACGGCATCTTTAAAGTTTTTAATACCTTTACCCAAACCGCTTGCAAGTTCGGGAATTTTTTTACCTCCGAAAAGTAGCAATACTATAATCAGTACTACGATTATTTGTGCTGGTCCCCAAGTCATAATGTGTCCTTTTTTTGGTAATTTTAGCATAAATTTAAAAATGGTGTCAATTTTTGATAAGATTTTGTAATATTTTTAAAAGGATGTTCATGAAACTGGCTGTTTTTGATTTTGATTCTACGTTAATGGACGGGGAAACCATTGATTTTTTGGCAGAGCCTCTCGGACTTAAAGAAAAAGTGGCTTCCATTACGGAAATGGCTATGAGAGGTGAGCTTGATTTTTTTGAAAGTCTTATTATGAGGGTAAAATTGCTTGAAGGACTGGAAGAAAAAAAGGTAAACGAAATATGCCATAACCTGCCTCTGATGCCGGGAGCTGAAAACATTGTAAAAGAACTCAAAAATATGGGTGTTAAAGTTATATGTTTCAGCGGAGGGTTTAGAAACGCTACGTCTTATGTAAAAGATTTAATAGGGCTTGATGCGGATTTCAGCAATGTTTTGCATGCAAAAGACGGAATTTTAACCGGACTTGTCGGCGGTGAGATGATGTTTAGCCGTTCAAAAGGCGATATGTTAAAAAGAATTCAGAATATTTTAGGTATCAGTGAAAGCGAAACCATGGTGGTGGGAGACGGTGCAAACGATTTAAGCATGTTTAAACATGCTAAAATTAAAGTAGCTTTTTGTGCAAAAGAAGTTTTAAAAAAAGAAGCAAACATTGTTATTGAAGAGAAAGATTTAACAAAAATTTTAGATTTTATATAATACTAAAAAGAGAACAGATATGAAAAAAATTATATTTACTGTAATGTTAATCAGTAATTTTGCATTAGCTAATGAACTAGTGTTTTACTGCGGTATAACAATGCGAAAGCCTATGGATAAATTGGCACGTATTTTTGAAAAAACACATAATGTTAAAATAAGTATCATACCCGGCGGTTCAAAAGCGCTTTTAAACAACATTAAATATTCAAAAAAAGGTGATTTATATCTTCCGGGTAGTGAAAGTTATGTGTTAAAAAACAAAAATCTTTTTATCGATTATAAGGAAATAGGATATAATCAGTTGGGACTGATAGTAAAAAAAGGAAATCCTAAAAATATAAAAAGGCTTGATGATTTGTTAAGAGATGACGTAAGGGTTGTTTTATGTAATTATAAACTTAGCTCATGCGGAAAAGAAACCAAAAAAATTTTAACAAAATACAAAGGGAAAGATTTTTTTTACAATATAGTAGATAAATGCATAGAAATAGTGCTTGATTCAAGGCCTCTTAACGATATGGTTAAAAATTGTGCCGATGTCGGACCTAATTGGAAAGCGACTGCCAAATGGGAAGAAAACCGTAAATATTTAGAAGTTATAGATATCCCGTTCGCAAAAAAACATAAACTTTTATTGGCGGTTGTTAAGTATTCCAAAAATAAAAAACTTGCAAAAGAATTTTTAAAATTCGTAGCTTCTTCCAAAGGGGGAAAAATTATGAAGGAATTCGGATTTAAATGAGAAAGAAAACCAATAAATACGTTAAATTATTTATTATTGCTAATTTATTTTTTGTGTTGATATATGCAATATTTAACTTTTACACGCTAAATAAAATTTCAAAAATTAACGAAAAAAAAGATTTTATTCGTTCAAATGAAATGATTATACTTGAAATTAATAAAAATATTTATTCTCTGGAAAATGAAATATTTAAACTGACGGTTTTTGGTATAAATAATACGGTTATAGAATATTATATTGAAGAAATAGATAAAAGAATTTCATATATAAAACGTCTTGTTTCATTTTTACAAAATGGCGGGGAATTTACTCAAAATTTTATGGTAAATGCAACCGCAACAAATAATGTAATAAGAAAAATTAAAGTAAATAAAGAACTTTTTGATGTAGGACTTTTGGATGTGATTTCAAAACTTAACATTATTGAAAACAATTTAAAATCTATTCTAAAAAAAATAGAAATTAAAAATAAAAAGTTTGATAAAAAAAGTATGATTTCTTTAAAAAGAGAACTGAAACTTTTACCTTCTCTTTTTAAACGGATGACGGAAAATACAAACAGATACTTAATAAAAACAGATAAAATGTTAAAAGATCTTGAGAAAAACAAAAACGACTTAATCAAAAAATATTTTGTATTACAGGTTGTTTTTTTGTTTTTATTTATTTCATTTAATATACTGATACTTTTATATCTTACAAAAAGTTTCCATAATTTATACAAAGAGCTGCAATACAGGCTTTATTATGACAGCTTAACAAAACTTAAAAACCGTATGGCGTTAGAAGAGGATTTAAAAAGTTTAAAATTTAAACATCTGAAAAAAAGTCTTGTGTTTGTAGATATTAACGGTTTTAATAATATAAATGAGCTCTACGGTGTGAAAGTGGGAAATGAGTATCTTGTTAATTTTGCATCTTTGTTACAGAATACGTTAAAAGACAAAAACGTGTATAGAATCGGAAGTGATGAATTCGCTGTACTTTATTTTGAAGAAACGGGAATTAAACGTGTATCACAAGAATTATATAAGCGGCTTGTAAATGAAAAAATATATATTGAAAGTTTGGATATAGAAATAGACATAGACGTTAAAATAGGAATTGCCGAAGGTGAAAACCTTTTAAAAAACGCTACTTACGCTTTGCAGCTGGCAAAAGAAAAAAACATACCGGTTTATAAAGTTACAGACAAAGATTTTTTAGAGGTTAATAAAAAAATTAAAGAATCGATGTTTTGGAGCAGAAAAATAAAAGATGCTTTAAAAAACGACAGATTTGTACCGTTTTTTCAACCGATTGTTAATCAAAACGGTAATATTGTAAAATATGAAGTTTTAATGAGAATGAAAGACGGAGACAAATTTATTCCGCCGGTTTTTTTGGACATAGCTGTAAAAAACATGCAGTATGTTAATATTTCAGAAACTTTATTTAAAAAAACCGTATCCGTTTTAAAAAATAATGATATAAAATTGAGTTTTAATGTGAATTTTTTAGATATTGAAAATTTAGAAATGAGAAATTTGATTTTAAAAACTTTAAGTCAAAATCCGGATATTGCCAGAAGGCTTACTTTTGAAATACTTGAAAATCTGGAAATACAAGAATACAAGCTTATTGAAGACTTTATAAACGAATTAAAAAAATTAGGAAGTAAATTTGCAATAGACGATTTTGGAAGCGGTTTTTCAAATTACAAAAGAGTCTTGGATATGAATACGGATTTTCTAAAAATTGACGGAAGTTTAATTAAAAATATCCATGAAGACAATCATTCATATAATATTGTAAAATCAATAGCACTTTTTGCAAAAGAGAGCAATATTAAGACTGTTGCGGAGTTTGTGCATTGTAAAAAGGTGTTTGAAGTATGTAAAGAACTTGGAATAGATTATTTTCAGGGGTATTATTTCTCCCCGCCTGTAGAAAATCTTTAAAAAAGGAGTAAAAATGAGTACGAGTATATGGGTTGATTATTTGGACAGAGAATTTTTAAACACTACATTTAAAGAATGGGTAAAAAACGGATTTGTAAACGGCCTTACGAGCAATCCCGCAATTTTTGCAAATGCCTTGAAAAAAGATGTATATAAAGAGGATTTTGAAAAGTTAAAAGGAAAATCCGGTAAAGAAATTTATGAAGAAATTGCAATAAAAGACATACAAAAAGCCTGCGATATATTGGCTCCTTTATATGATGAAGGAAATGACGGATATGCAAGTATTGAAGTGGATCCGAGGCTTATTAACGATACAAAAGGAACGATTGACGAGGCTTTAAGGCTTGTCGATAAAATTCAGAGAGATAATCTGATGATTAAAATCCCCGCAAACGAAGCAGGTGTTAAAGCTATGGAGGAGCTTGCTAAAAGAGGTATAAACATTAACGCCACTTTGGTTTTTTCTCCAAATCAAGCAATGCAAGCGGCTGAAGCGATTGCCAAGGGACCCAGAAGCGTTGACGGGGTGATTTCCGTGTTTGTAAGCAGGTTTGACAGGAAACTGAATTCTGTGCTTAAAGAAAAAAATTTGGCTCAGGACAGGGTAGGGTTTTTTAATGCGATAAAAATTTATAATCAGATAGAAGAGATGAACTTGCCTAATATCAGGACTCTTTTTGCCTCAACAGGTGTTAAACAGGATTATCTTCCAAAAGATTATTATGTTGAAAATCTGTATCTTCCGCATTCGGTGCTGACTCTTCCGCTGGATGTTATAGAAGCTGTTAAAGATAAAGAAATTGAGGAGAGTTTTCATTTTCAAACGAAACATATTGACGGATTTTTTTCATTTCTAACCCCTGCCGGAATAAACATGCAAAAAATATATCAGGAACTTTTTGACGAAGGTGTTGAAGCGTTTGAGAAGGCGTTTGAGGACATGTTGAATTCTATTAAAGGTTAATAATGACAAAAGAAGAATTAAATAAATATCTTTTCGCTTTAATAAAATATGACGGGAGCGATTTGCATGTTAAAGCCGGAAACGGGATTAAAGCCAGGGTGCAGGGTAAACTCGTAACGATGGAATCCCCGTTTTTAAAAAGAGAAGATGTAATTGAGCTTTTAAAAATTATACTTAGAAGCAGATTTGAAGAACTTGTTCACAATAAAGAGATAGATTTTAATTATAAACTTAATGAAGATTACAGGTTCAGGGGTAATGCGTTTTTCCAGATTGACGGGCCTTCTGTTGTTTTTAGGGTGATTCCCAGTAAAATTCCTACAGTTGAAAGTCTTAGATTGCCTCCGATTTTACACAGATTTGCACAAATTGAAAGAGGTCTTGTTCTGGTAACCGGGGTAACCGGAAGCGGTAAATCAACTACGCTTGCCGCGATGATCAACGAAATAAACGAAAACAAATCCAAACATATTATTACAATTGAAGACCCTGTGGAGTTTGTTCATAAAGATAAAAAGTGTTTAATAAACCAAAGAAGTCTTGGTGAGGATACACTGAGTTTCAGCAGGGCACTCAGAGCCGCTTTAAGGGAGGACCCGGATATTATTTTGGTTGGTGAAATGAGGGACAGGGAAACAATAGAAATCGCACTGCATGCGGCTGAAACGGGACATTTGGTTTTTTCCACACTTCATACGCTTGATGCAAAAGAAACTATAAACAGAATTATAGGGGTGTTTCCGGTGGAAGAGCAGGACAGGATAAGGATGGTGCTCGGTTCTGTTATTGAGGGTGTTATATCACAAAGGCTTGTTCCGACAGTTGACGGAAAAAGGACGGCGGCAATGGAAATTATGATAAAAACACCGAGAATCAAAGATTTGATTTTACAAAAAAGAGACAACGAATTAAAAGACGTAATTGAAGAAGGTAAAAAGACATACGGAACACAAAGTTTTGATCAGCATCTTGTCGATCTTGTAATTGAGGGGCGCGTGAAAGAGGATGTGGCGCTTGATTATGCTACCAGCAGGGATGATTTCATACTTAAACTTAAAAAAGCCAAACTTGAAAGCGGTATCGAAGTTGTTGAAGAATCTAAAATCGGACTTAAAAAGAGTTGAAAAAACCAGAAATTTAGATATAATTTCAATTCTAAAAAAATTAAGGAGAAATTATGCTTGAAGGAATTATCAGAGAGAGTACCTCAAAAGCTGAAACTAAAAAGCTTAGAAGGGATGGTTATCTGATTGCAAACATTTACGGTAAAGGTCAGGAAAATATAAATGCTGCATTCAAAATGGGTGAGTTTATTAAATATTTAAGACACAAAGAACATTTGGTATTCCCTGTAAAAGTCGGTGACAAAGAAGTAAAAGTCGTAGTTCAGGAATATCAAAAAGACCCTGTAACAGGTGAGCTGTTACATGTTGATTTACTTATGGCGCAAGAAGGTGTAAAATCATATTACCATGTTCCTATTAAAGTTAAAGGAACACCTAAGGGACTTAAAAATAAAGGTGTTTTAATTTACCACAGAAGAAGAATTAAAGTAAAAGCGGCACCTGAAAATCTGCCTGATTTCTTTGAATTAGACGTTAGCGACCTTGATGTCGGGGACAATATTCTAATCAGAGACATCGAAATGCCTGAAGGTGTTGAATGCTATCTTAACCCTTCAATTCCTGTTGTAGGTGTTATTAAAGCTAAATAATCTTTCTTTCCCCTCCGGGGGATAAAAAACAAAAAAAGAAAAGTGAAAAATGAAATTGATTGTCGGACTTGGAAATCCCGGAAAAGAGTATGAATTAAATAGGCACAATATCGGATTTTTGGCTGTTGATTATTTAATTGATACTCTAAAAGCGCGAAAAATTTCTTCAAAATTCAAAGGTGATTTATATAAATCTGCCGAATTTCTTTTTTTAAAACCTTCAACATATATGAATTTAAGCGGTGAAAGTGCCGTTTTGGTAAAAAATTATTATAAAATTGAAAACGAGGACATTATTGTTATTCACGATGATATTGATTTAAAACTCGGAGCGCTCAGATTTAAAAGAGGCGGCTCTCACGGAGGTCATAACGGGCTTAAATCGCTTGATAAACATATAGGTAATGATTATTTCAGAGTCAGAATAGGTGTCGGAAGACCAGAAAAAAAAGAGGATGTGGTTAAATATGTACTGAGCGATTTTACCGATACTGAAATGGAATGCATGAAATCCCTTTTTCCTAAAATAAAGTTGGCAATTGAGGATATTGAAAATGCCCCGTCTAAATATTCGCAAAAAGAGTGTTAAGTGTATTTCGGTTATATATTTAAAAAATATTTTAAAAACTTTTTATTAATACTCTTTTCACTTGCTTTTTTTTTCGTAATAATCGATTTTATAGCTAATTTTACCAAACTTCCAGATTCTTCAAACCTGCAGGTATTGTATGTTTATTATGTTATTTTATACAGTATGGACATGTTTTATCCTCTGGCAATAGTGTTTTCTTTTTTATTGACGATGTATTATATGATTAAATTTAATGAATTGGTAAGTTTTTATTCCCTTGGTTTTACCGTAAAAAAACTCTTAAAACCGTTTGTAAGTTTGGCTTTTTTGGTTTTTGTTGTTTTTATAATGTTCGAAAGCGGTAAGATGGCTTATGTAAGAGAATATGCCGATTCTATTTTAAATAAAACTGAATATAGCAGCACAAATCTTTTTATAAAATTTAATAACAATATTATCTATATTGAAAGAATCAAACCTATTTTAAATGAAGCGGTAAATATGAAAGTGTTTGTTTTAAAAGACAGAAAAGTAAATAAAATTATTTTTGCAAAAAAGGCTGTTTTTAAAGATGATATATGGTATGCCAAAAATGCTAAAATAACGTACATAACAGATAAGAAACTTATTAATGAAAATAAAGACATTGAATTTTTAAAAAACTTTAAACCGAAAATAGTTTCAAATTTAAAAAAACTAAATTCAATTTCTTTGTCTGATGCGCTGGTTGCAATTAAAATTTTTAAAGACGTAAACGTAAACACATTACTTTCTATGGTGTTGTATAAAATTTTTACCGCTTTAAGTTTAATAGGACTTTTAATTGTGTTTATGTTTGAAACACCTGTGCATCAGAGAATTTCAAATGTTTCTCTTTTTTTGGTAAAATCGGTTTTTTTGACGATTCTTGTATGGGGAATACAGCTTATGATTTATAAATTTTCAAAGCAGGGTGTTGTTTCGCCTTATGTCCTTACGGTGCCCTGTTTTTTAATTTTTGGATACGGAATATATTTATGGAGAATGGAGAGTTGTGAAGTAGTGAAGTAGGTAAGTTGTGAAAGCAATTATAAAAGACAATATTGTATATATTTTGCTTTAAGCTTTATAAAAGGAGAAATAATGAATTTTAAAAAATTGGCCGAAAAATACGGTACACCGTTATACGTATATGATTTTAACCATTTTGAAAGTCGGTTTAACGAACTTAAAAACGCTTTTAAAGGAAGGAAAAGTATTATTTCTTATGCCGTAAAGGCAAATTCAAATTTAAGTGTAATTAAAAAATTTGCTAATCTCGGCAGCGGTGCCGACTGTGTCAGTATCGGTGAAGTAAAAAGAGCCCTTATGGCCGGAGTTGACAGATATAAGGTGATTTTCAGCGGTGTGGGTAAAAGGGATGATGAAATTGAAGAAGCGCTAAAACTTGATATTTTAATGTTAAACGTAGAAAGTGAGGCGGAACTTCAAAGAGTTGCCGACATTGCGGAAAAATTAGGTATTGTCGCAAGAATTTCAATAAGGGTTAATCCAAATATTGATCCAAAAACACATCCTTACATTTCTACGGGACTGCATGAAAACAAGTTCGGTGTTGATATTGATACAGCCAAAAAAATGTATCTTTTTGCAAAAAACAGCTCTTCATTGAATCCTGTGGGTATCCATTTTCATATAGGAAGCCAGCTAACGGAACTTGAGCCGATCCGTGAAGCAAGTCGGATCGTTGCGGATCTGGTAAGAAGTCTTAAGGCTGTAAATATTGATATTAAATTTTTCGATGTGGGCGGAGGACTCGGGATACGATATAAAGATGAGGTTACTATAAAACCTTACGATTATGCCCAGGCGATTCTTTCGACTTTAAGCGGGCTTGACGTTACGATTGTATGCGAGCCGGGAAGGTTTCTGGTAGGAAACGGCGGATGGTTTTTAACAAGTGTTTTATATGAAAAAGTAAACGGCGATAAAAGGTTTGTAATAGTTGACGGTGCGATGAATGATTTAATAAGACCAAGTCTTTATAACGCTTATCATAAAATTGAAGTTATTACCGATAAAGACGGCGAAATCAGTAAAGCCAATCTTGTCGGACCTATTTGTGAAAGCGGTGATTTTTTTGCAAAAGACATTGAACTTCCAAGCACAAACCACGGTGACCTTGTTGTAATACACAGTGCGGGGGCCTACGGATTTACCATGAGTAGCAATTACAATACAAGACCGAGGGCCGCGGAAATTGCCGTTGAAAACGGAAAAGACAGAATTATCAGAAGAAGGGAAACGTTTGAAGATTTAATAGCCTGTGAAATCGATTATTTATAAACATAAAAAGGGGAGGGATGAAAGGGTTTTTTATAGACGTTCAGGGGACGCTTATTGATGATAAACATTTTCTTCCGCTTCCCGGAAGCATTGAGTTTTTAGATTATTTAAACAAAAACAACATTCCTTTCGTGCTTATTACCAACAATACTAAAAGATCTTCTGCTGAATTTCAGGAATATTTAAAAAACCTGGGGTTTGATTATAAAAATTATCTGGATCCTCTCATGGTTTTGGACGAAACACTTGGAAATCAAAAAATTGCTGCATACGGTACTGAAAAATTTTTGAAAGTGTTAAAATCAAAGGGTTTTTCGTTTGATTATAATAATCCCGATGCGGTTTTACTTGGGATAAAACTCTATTCTAATGATGAATTTTCTCAGATAATCGAGTTTTTATTAAAAGGTGCAAATCTATTTGGAATGCATAAAACTTCCCTTTATTCATACAACGACAAAAGATATCCGGGACTCGGCGCGGTTCTTGAAATGCTTAAATACGCAACGGACAGGGATTATGTAACGGTAGGTAAACCGAGTGTCTCATTTTTTGAGAGGGCTAAATCCATATTGGGATTAAATTATGATAAAATTACTATTATAAGCGATGATTTAAAAGGCGATTTAATACCCGCAGCCAGACTTGGAATGAAAACGGCTTTGGTGCTTAGCGGTAAAATAAAAAGTGAAAAAGAGATAACAAAAAAACCTGATTTTATATTTGCTAATTTGAAAGAAGCATTAAACTATTGGAGAAAAAATGGAAAATAAATTACAGGAATTAAGAAAGCAGATAGATTCGATAGACAACGAAATACTTAAACTGTTAAATAAAAGAATGCAGATAGTAAAAAAAGTCGGTGAGCTAAAAAATACAAGCAATTCTCCGGTTTACAGGCCCGAGAGGGAAAAAGAGATTATTAAAAGGCTTACAAAGCTCAGCAAAAAAGAAAACGGTATTTTGGGATATGACGAAATAGAAGCGATTTTTCTTGAAATTTTTGCTATAAGCAGAACGCTTGAAAGAAAAGAGAGAATTGCCTTTTTAGGACCCATAGGGACTTATACTCATCAGGCGGCTGAGAGCAGGTTTGGAGCGAATGCGAAATATCTGCCGCTGCTTAACATAGAAGCCGTATTTAAAGCTGTTGCCAATAAAGAGGCAAAATACGGGGTGGTGCCGATAGAAAACAATACCGAAGGGGTTGTGGGAATTACGCTTGATTCACTTAAAAAATACGATGTGAAAATAGTATCGGAAATCTGTATGGATATACACCATTCGTTTGCTTCCTATCAGGATGATTTGAAAAATATTAAAAGAATATACTCTCACCCGCAAGGTTATAACCAGTGTCTGAATTTTCTTGAAACGCACGGGCTTTTGGATATAGAATTCATACCAACCGAATCTACCGCAAAAGCTGCCCAGATGGCAAGCGAAGATAAAAACAGCGGTGCGATATGTTCTAAAATTGCGGCAAAGCTTTACAATGTGCCGTTACTTTTTGAAAAGATTGAAGACAACCTTGCAAACAGGACAAGATTTATAATCATAAGCGATTTTAAAACACAAAAATCAGGAAACGACAAAACAAGCGTTATTGCAAAAACATCTCATACATCGGGTGCGCTTTTTGAACTTCTTAAAAAATTTAAAGAAAAAAATATTAACCTTTTAAAAATCGAAAGCAGACCGAATAAAGACGATACGTTTAACACGTGGTTTTATATAGATTTTGAAGGGCATATTGATGATGAAAACGTTAAAGAAATAATTGAAGATGAAGATATGCTGTGGCTTGGCAGTTATCTTAGAGACTGCTGATTTAATGGAAAAAGCGGGGTCCCCGAAAAATCGTCAGATTTTTTGGGGTGCAGAGGGAGAATTGAGAAAATGAGGTGCAGAGGGAGAATTAAAAACTTTAACAACCTTAACAACTTTAACAACCTTAATAACCAATATACAAATGTATTGCTTTAAGCCTTGTGCTTTTGGCTTTCAGCTTTATTAAAGGAGAATTTATGTTTGAAAAACTAAAAGATTTAAAAATATACGAGGCCGGTAAACCTATTGAACTTGTAGTGAGGGAATACGGCATAAAACCCGAAGATATTATCAAACTTGCAAGTAATGAGAACCCTTACGGACCGCCTCCAAAAGCAATTGAAAAAGTAAAAAACCTCGCAGACCAGATGCACAGATACCCGGATGATTCTTTTTTTGAGCTTAAAGACGCTTTGAGTGAAAGATTCGATGTAAAAAATTCGAATATTATAATCGGTGCGGGAAGTGATCAAATCCTTGAGTTTGCCGTTCATGCCGTGTCGCCTAAAAAAGTTTTGATGGCGGGAATAACGTTTGCAATGTATGAAATTTATTCAAAACATGTGGGTGCAAAGATTTTAAAAACCGAAAGCATTACACACAATCTGGAAGAATTTTATGATATTTATCAAAAAGAAAGACCTGAAATTATATTTTTATGCGTGCCTAACAATCCGTTAGGGGAATGTTTAGATTCTATGGACGTATTTGAATTTGTTGAAAAAATCGATAAAAATACGTTAATTATAATTGACGGGGCTTATCAGGAATTTGCTTCTTACAAAGACAAAAACAAAGAGATTAAACCCAAAGATATTTTAAAATACCGCAATGTTTTATACACCGGAACTTTCAGTAAAGCATACGGACTTGGCGGAATGAGGGTAGGTTACGGTATCGCAAACGAATATATCATTCAAAATTTACACAAATTAAGACCTCCTTTTAATATTACCACCCTTTCTCTTGCCGCCGCAATTGAAGCGCTTAAAGATACGGAGTTTGTTAAAAGCTCAATTGTTAAAAACTTCGAAGAAATGCAAAAATATAAACAATTTGCAGAGGAAAACGGTTTAAAATATATAGAGAGTTATACGAATTTTATAGTTTTATATATAAAAAATTCCACTAAAATTGCTGAAAATTTATTAAAAAAAGGTATAATTGTAAGAAATATGGCAAGTTACGGATTTGATGCGCTTAGAATTACAATCGGAAAACCTGAAGAAAACGATAAATTATTAAAAACACTAAAAGGTATGATTAGTTGAATTTTGAAGAACTGTTTAGACAGATTATCGCTTTTACCAAAAATTTAAACAAAAGACAGAAGATTGTTATTGTTTCATCAATTGTAGTATTGGTGGCGATAATTTCTTTTCTGATAGTGTTTAACACTTCGTCATCAAAAACAAAAACGGGTTATGCTATTTTGTTTGATAACCTTTCTTCAAAAGATGCCGCTTTAATTGTTCAGTATCTTGATAAAAAACAGATCCCTTACGTTATACCTGAAGACGGGGTTATTGAAGTTCCAAAAGACGTGGTTCAGAAAGTAAGACTTGACGTTGCGGCACAGGGGCTTCCTAAAAATTCTAAAGTAGGATTTGAACTTTTTGATAAAAACAGTTTCGGAATTACGGATTTTGAACAAAAAATAAAATATTTAAGGGCTTTAGAAGGGGAACTCAGTAAAACCATAGAGTCACTTGACGCGGTCGAAAGCGCCACTGTAAATATCGCAATACCGAAAGAGAGTGTGTTTGTCGAAAAACAGACGCCTCCTACCGCTTCGGTTGTAATCAAACTTAAACCTAATATGATATTAACACCAAAACAGACACAGGGTATTAAGTATTTGGTTGCAGCAGCGGTTCCTAAAATGAAACCCGAAAACGTAAAAATTATTGACCAGTATGGAAATCTTCTTGGTGAAAATGACGAGTTAACCCAAAACAATGAACTTTTAAAAGCGGAAATAACTTATAAAAAAAGAATGGAAAAAGCACTTGAAAATAAAATAGTTTCAATACTGGCCCCTGTTATAGGAGGTAAAAACAAGGTTGTTGCAAAAGTTAATCTTGATATTGATTTTTCTCAGGTAAAATCCAAATCAACAATATATTCACCGGACAATGTTGTAAGAAGCGAGCAGGTTTTGGAAGAGAGCAGAACCGGGTATAAACCGAAAGAAGTCGGCGGTGTTCCCGGTGCTGTCAGCAATGTCGGACCTGTTCAGGGAACAAAATCCGCTCAGGTTAAAGATAAATACAACAAATCTCAAACTACAACAAATTATGAAATTTCCACCACAATTAAAGACGTAAAAGAACCATTGGCAAAAATTAAAAGGGTAACTGCGGCTGTAGTTGTTGACGGACACTATAAAACCTATAAAGACGGTAAAAAAGAATTTGTTCCTTTAAGTAAACTTGAACTGACTAATATTGAAAATCTTGTAAAAAACACAATAGGTTACGACCCTAAAAGAGGAGACAGCGTTAGTGTAAGCAGTTTTCAGTTTAACGGAAACGGCTCTAACGCCGAACCGACATCTGCAGTAGGAAAAATTATGCAAAACGTTCAAATGTATTTAGGCCCTGTAAGCGGAATTTTAAAATATCTGTTTTTGGCAGTAGTGCTTTTTGTTTTTTATAAAAAAGTTATAACGCCGTTTACGCAAAAAATGCTTGAAGTAAAAGTCGAAGAAGAACCGGAATATGTAAAACCTGAAGTTGAAATAAACGAAGAAGAAGTTGAATCTACTTATGATAAAATAAAAGAATTAAAAGAAAAAGTAGAACAACAGCTTGGTATAAGCAGTGATGTTAACGAAGAAGAACTGAAATATGAAGTTCTGCTTGACAGAATCGTCAAAATGGCAGAAGAGAAAACGGAAGAAGTAGCGAAAGTTTTGGAAAATCTAATAAAAGAAGAAACGCATGAAGCATAAGGATAAATAATGGCACTTTCTCCTCAGCAACAGGCTATACTTGACGAACTTTCGATGCCTGAAAAAATTGCGATTTTATTGATTCAGCTCGGTGAAGATTTAACCGCCCAGATTTTTTCTTATATGGATGTTAATGCCATTACGGAAATATCAAAATATATTGCAACCGCAAAAGCAATAGATAAAGCAATTGCCGCAGCCGTTTTGGAAGAATTTTATGTAATATTTCAGTCAAATCAATATATTGCAAGCGGCGGTTTGGAATATGCTAAAGAAATTTTATATAAAGCATTAGGTCCCGAAGAAGCTAAAAAAGTACTTGATAAGCTTGCAAAATCGCTTCAGAGTGAACAGACTTTCGGATTTTTGCAAAAAGTCAAACCTCAGCAGCTTGCCGATTTCATCGTTAACGAGCATCCTCAAACCATTGCACTTATCCTTGCACATATGGATCCGACAAGTGCCGCAGAAACCCTTAGTTATTTTCCTGATGAAATAAGAGCGGAAGTACTTATCCGAATGAGTAATCTCGGAGACATTTCACCGCAGGTAATTAAAAAAGTAAGTGCAATACTTGAAACAAAACTTGAAGCCCTAACCGGTTATAAAGTGGAAATCGGAGGTGTGAGATTTGTGGCTGAGATATTTAACAGGCTTGGACAAAAAGCGGCCAAATCCACATTGAAATTTATCGAACAGGTCAATAACGAACTTGCAGAAGAAATTAAAGAAAAAATGTTTACATTTGAAGATATTCTTAAACTTGACAATAACGCAATTAGAGAAATTTTAAAAGAAGCGGATAAAAACCAGCTTATGATTGCTCTAAAAGGTGCGCCTGAAGAGCTTAAAGAAAAATTTCTTGCAAATATGTCACAGCGGGCCGCTCAGGCGTTTGAAGAAGAGATGCAGTTTTTAGGACCTGTAAAAGTCAAAGACGTGGAAGCTGCACAAAGAAGTATTGTAGAAATTGTTCAAAAACTTGCCGAAGAAGGAAAAGTATCAATTGGTGCGGAGGAAGAAGTAATTGAGTAAGATAGTGAACGGTGAGGCTGTGGAAAGGCATATTATCAATAATTATACATTTAAGAGTTTTGACGAAAATGAAACACAAGAACAGTGCAAGAATGATTCTGAGCCTAAAAATATTCATTCCGAAAACAATAAGACAGTTGAAAATCAAACCCCATCCGTTTCAAATAACAATGAAATAATAGAAAAACTGCTGCAGAAAATTGAAGAACTCAGCAATAATATTATAAATGTACAAACAAAATTCGAGCAGCAATTAAACGAATGTAAACAGCAGATTGAAACTGAAAAAAACAAAGCTTTTGAAGAAGGTTATAAAAAAGGTAAAGAGGAAGCAAATCAGGAATTATCCAAAGAATTGGAAGAAAAAATAAACCTTCTTGAAAAATCTATAGAAAAAGTGGATAAAATAAATGAGGTGTTTGAAGAAAAAATACTTTCGATTGAAAAAGAGTTAATTTCCGTAGCACTTGATATTGCAAAAGAGGTTATTCAGAAAGAAATAAGCGAAAATTCAAAAGAAATAGCGTATAATCTTGCAAAATCATTAATGGAAGATATAAAAGACGCTACAAAAATTCAGATAAAAGTAAACCCGAAAGACGCTAAATACCTTAAAGAACAAGATTTAAAAAATGTTGAAATTATCGAAGATGAAGCTGTTAAAGAAGGCGGCGTCGTTTTAATAAGTGATATAGGAAATATTGATGCTCAGATATTACAAAGGTTCAAGGCTATTAAAGAAGCGGTATTGGAAGGTCATGAGGAGAGTTAATAATGGAAAATCAAAAATGGAAAATGGAAAATGAAAAGTTTGATGTTAAAAATTTAAGTTTGAGGGAACTTAATAAACTGTCTGAAGACATAAGAAAAAGAATTTTGGAAGTTGTTTCTTCAAAAGGCGGGCATCTTAGCTCCACTCTCGGTGCGGTTGATCTTATTATTGCCATGCATTATGTATTTGATGTTGAAAAAGACCCTTTTATATTTGATGTGTCCCATCAGGCTTATGCACATAAACTTTTAACAGGCAGATGGAAGGAATTTGAAACATTAAGACAGTTTGGAGGTATAAGCGGTTATACAAAACCGAGTGAAAGCAGATATGATTATTTCAGTGCTGGTCATTCATCCACTTCAATATCAGTGGCGGTCGGTGCCGCAAAAGCCATAAAACTTAAAAATCAAAAGAGAATTCCCGTAGTGTTAATCGGTGATGGGGCAATGAGCGCGGGGATGGTATATGAAGCTCTTAATGAGCTTGGGGATAGAAAATACCCGGTTGTAATTATCCTAAATGACAATGAAATGAGTATAGGAAAGCCTATAGGGGCTCTTAGTAAATATCTGACCCGTCTAAAAGCTGGAAAATTTTATCAGGGATTTAAAGAAAAATTTAAAAAATTTCTTGATTCAGCTCCTAAAGATGTCAGATATATGGCTAAAAAAGTAGAAGAAATTTTTAGTGTACACGGAGTGTTTTTTGAAGAAATGGGGCTTGAATACATAGGTCCAATTGACGGACACAATATAGAAGAAATAATCGAAACTCTCGAAGTGGCGAAGTCTCTAAAAAAACCGGTAATCGTTCACGCAAAAACCGTTAAAGGCAAAGGTTACAAACAGGCGGAGGGTTATTATGAACACTGGCACGGAGTCGGACCTTTTGACCTTGAAACCGGTAAGCCTTTGAAAAAAAGCACTCTCAGTGCCACTAAAGTTTATGCAAATAAGCTGCTTGAGCTTGCAAAAAAAGATGAAAAAATAGTGGGTGTTACGGCCGCCATGCCGAGCGGAACCGGAATGAAAGAACTTATGAATGAATTTTCTGAGCGGTTTTGGGATGTGGGAATTGCAGAGCAGCATGCCGTAACGTCCATGGCTCCTTTGGCAAAAGAAGGATTTATTCCTTTTGTCGCTATTTATTCGACGTTTTTACAAAGGGGGTATGACCAGGTTATTCATGACGTTTGTTTGGATAATTATCCCGTAAGATTTGCAATCGACAGAGCGGGAATTGTCGGGGCTGACGGTGAAACACATCAGGGTGTGTTTGATGTGGGGTATTTGAGGATTTTGCCTAATATGACGCTTTTTGCACCTAGAGATTTTGAAACATTAAAAAAAGCGGTTGAATTTGCATATAAACATAACTCGGGACCTTGTGCGTTCAGATATCCAAGAGGTGCGTTTAGTTTGGAAGACGGGACTTTTGAAGCTAAAAATTTTGAACTTGGAAAAGGTGAAATACTTATTGAAGATGAAAATACAATGCTTATAGCATACGGAAACGGAGTTGGAAAAGCGTATAATGTGCATAAAATGTTAAAAGAAAAAGGAATAAAATCCGGACTTTTAGATTTAAGATTTATAAAACCGTTTGACAAAGATCTTTTAAAGTCACTTAAAGCTAAAAAATGGTATGTAATAAGCGACAATGCAAAAGAGGGCGGAATAGGTGAAATGCTCAGCGAATTTGCAAATGAAGAGGGGCTTGATGTAAAAATAAAAAGTTTTGAATATCCGGATAAATTTATACCTCACGGAAATGTTGACGAGGTTGAAAGATTTTTAGGTTTGGATGAAAAAAGTATCGCTGAAAGAATAGAATCCGATATTAATAAAGGATTGTTTTATAAAATTAAGAATATGATATAATAAAAAAAAATAAAAGGAGCATTTAATGATAAGAATTGAAGAACTAGTGAAAGTAGGAATCGGAAGCGCGTTACTTGCAAAAGAGAAATTTGAAGAATTGATTGAAGAGGCAAAAAAAAGAGGTGAGCTTAGCGAAAGCGAAGCCCAAAAACTTATAGATGAGCTTAAAAAAGAATCGGAAGATAAATTAAACGAGCTTCAGAATATGATTAAAGAGGAAGTAAAAAAACAGTTAAACGAACTTGGTGTTGCAACAAAAAAAGATATTGAAGAACTTAAAAAAGAATTAAAAGAGCTGATTAGCAAAAATAATGAAAAATAATTTTTATAAATTAAAAAGAACTCATGAAATTGTTTTTATTTTAACTAAATACGGTTTTGGGGATTTGGTAGAAGCGGTAGGCGTCAGTGTAAATTATAAAAAAAAACCTGATTATAAAATAAAAAGACGGGAGAGAATAAGAAAAGCAATAGAAGAGCTTGGCCCCACATTCATAAAACTTGCCCAGTTTCTCTCCTTAAGACCGGATCTTATTTCTTTAGAACTTGCAAAAGAACTTGAAAAACTTCAGGACAGCGTTTCACCTTTACCTTTTAAAGATATGGAAAATGTTTTAAAAGAAGAACTTGGAGATAAATACAACGATTTTGAAAAAAACTTTGAACTTCTTGCCAGTGCCTCTATCGGTCAGGTTTACAAAGCCACTTTAAAAAGCGGTGAAACCGTGGCGGTTAAAATTTTAAAACCCTCAATAGAAGAAAAAATTTATTCAGATATTTCAATATTGATGGATTTTGCCGAACTTTTAAGAAAAAAATTTTTAATTTACGGAATAGATACTGTTAAAATTATAGAAGAGTTTGCCATTTCTATTAAAAGGGAGTTGAATTTTAATTTTGAAGCGCTTAATTTGAAAAGATTCGCCTCAAATTTAAAAGACAATCCTGATGTAAAAGTGCCAAAACTATATGAAAAATATTGCACAAAACGTGTTTTAACCATGGAATATATCGAGGGTATTAAGGTTTCGGAAATAGAGGAATTAAAAAAAGCCCGTTATGATTTGAAAGAAATAGCAATAAAAGGGTTTAACGCTTTTTGTGAACAGATTTTTATACACAGATTTTTTCACGCAGACCCGCATCCGGGTAATGTATGGGTAAGTAACGGAAAAATCGTTTTTTTGGATTTCGGGATTATGGGAAGATTCAGTGAGGAAGATTCGCAGCATTTAATGGAATTTTTTTATTATGTTATAAACAAAAAAGAAGAAGACGCCGCAATGTGTGTTTTGAAACTTTCTAAAACCGGCGATAATATCGATATTTCGTCTTTTAAAAAAGAAATGGCCGATATAATATCGATGTATTTTTATTCTTCACTGAAAGAAATCGAATTAAGATCGGTAATTAACGATATTTTAAGAATTATGAACAGATACAAGGTTTATTTAAAAGAAGAGAATTATCTTTTGGCAAAGGCGGTTGTAACCATTGAGGGAATAGGTAAAAAACTTTATCCGGAATTTAATGCGGTTAAACTCATCAAGCCTTTTATAGCAAAGCACTATAAAAAGTTTTCTTTTTCAGATTTTGTAAAGCAGTCTTACATGTTGAACATGGAATTTAAAGATATGTTATTTAATTTGCCAAAAGATATTAAAGATATAATTAACAAACTAAAAAACGGAAAACTCAAAATCGAATTCGAACATATGGGATTGGAAGAGTTTGAAAAAACTGTAAACAGCTCGGCAAACAGGCTTTCAATAGCTATAATAATAGCCGCTATATTAATAGGTTCGTCCATGATATTAAGTGCCAAAATTCCGCCTTTGATTTACGGTGTATCAGTCTTCGGAATAGCCGGATTTGCTTTTGCCACAATTATGGGAATAATACTGATTTTCATATTTATGGGGAAAGATAAATGAATATTAAAACTATAAAAGAGTTTGCAGCTGAAATTTCGTATATTAAGATAAATTCAAACGGTTTTGTGATCGTTGATGTTGAGAACAGGGTTTATGTTTTTGATAAAGATTTTAAACTGACAAACGGATTTAAAATCAAACTCCCCCGAAACAAACCTTCCGAAAATACAATTGACGTTGATGAAAGGTTTAATTATCTTCTACTCTCTGTCCCCGGTAAACCGTTAACCCTTTGGGATATTAAAAACAAAAAACTAATAGAAAAATATGATTGGCATAAAGGTGATGTTTTAAGTGTTTCTATCGGTAAAGATTATTTTGCCAGCGGCGGAATTGACGGTAAAATTTTTTTGTATTCTTTGAATCTTTTTAAAATGGTTTCTAAATTGGCGAAACATAAAGATTTTATAAGCGATATTGCTTTTTCAGAAGATGAAATTTACGCTACAAGTTATGATAAAGGTGTTTTATTTATAAATCAGTCTTCTTTAAAAAAGACGGTAAGATATCTACATCTTAAAAAGGCGGTAAAAATTGAAAGTAAAAACTTTTTAACAAGTGCTTCGGAATATGCGGATATTATTAAGTGGGACAGGGATAAAAAAGAACGTGAGGACAGGTTTGATTTATATGAGATGCTCAGAGATTTCTGTATATACGAAAATTATATTTTTATTGCCGTTAATAACAGGATTGTTTTATATGATTTAGAAAATGAGATACTGATAAACGAAAAACTGTTTGAAATTGATGCCGATAAAATAGCCGTATTTAACGATAAACTCTATTTTGCAAAAAATAATGTATTGGCATATACATTGTTATACGATGAGGCGGAACTGCTTGATATGATATTGAAAAGTAACTATCAAAAAGCGTATGAGCTGATAATGAATAACCCGTTTTTAAAAAAAACAAGGGCTTATGAAAAACTTGAACTTTTATATAAGAGCAGTTTAAAAAAAGCAATTAAATATTTTGAAAACGGCTTAAAAGCCAAAGCACTTGAAATTTTGAAACCTTTTATGAGTGTTTTTGAAAAAAGAGAGGAAGTTTTAAAAACAATTTCTCATTTTGAAAATATTATTAAGTTTAAAAAAGCTTATGAAAACGGAAATTTTGCTCTTTTTTACCAACTTGCAAATCAATTTGAACTTTTGAAAAGCACCAAATATTATAAACTCGCCGAAAAAGAGTGGGAACTTAAATTTGAAAAAGCAAAAAAACTTGCAATTGAAGGCAAACTTGCAGAAGCGAAAGAAATACTGGAAGATTTTATTACCGTAAGTGAAAAAATTCCTTTGATCGAACTGCTTTTAAAAGAAGCGGAACTTTTTAAACTTTTACGAGAAAAACTTTCTAAAAAAGATTTTAAAGGATTTTTTGCGATTATAAAAGAACATCCGGAATTGAAAGACACAAAAGAGTATCATACGGTAATAGAATATGCGGAAAAACTGTATATATCAGCTTTAAAAGCATTAAAAGAAGAAAATTTTAAATATGTTTTAAAGGCGGCTGCAATTTTGGAAGATATTGAAGGATATGAATTGAAAGCCGGGGAATTGTTAACTCATGCCCAGGTGTCATTGAAATTTTTGAGATTTTTCAATGAAGATAAAAACAAAGCGTTTGAACTTGTAGAAAAATATCCTTTTTTAAAAGAGCTTAAAGTTTATAAATTATATGAAAACAAATGGAATGAAAAACTTAAATCCGCCGAAGAAAAAGCGTTTAAAGGTAAAATTAAAGATGCTCTGAATGAACTTAAAGAGTATGAAAACATAAATATCAAAAAACCGAGAATTAAAAACATGCTAAAAAGTGCATATCTAAATTACATAAAAAATTCCCTCGATAAAAAAGCGATTGAGAAATATATTAATACATTCGGAAAAGATGAAGAAATAAACAAATTAATAAAAAAGAAACATTAAAAGGCTGATTATTAAAAAACTGCTGATTGTTCAGTTTTTAAAATTTTCTTTTGGATTGACTTATTAAAATTTAGCTACTTTAATATCTCAGCATAAAATTAATGAATTAGATGAAGATTTTATTTATGAATATAAAGAGGACAAATCCACTGTTAAAAATATAAATATTTATACTTTAAACGGTAAATGCAATATTAAAGTATTTGATACAAAAGAATTTTCATATATTTATGATTCGAACGACACTGCTTATTTAATTAGGTTTTCCACAGGTAATAATGAAAACTTAATTACAAGAAACTTTAAATATTTACCTCAAAAAGAACTCCTTTTAATTCAAAAACATTTTATTACTGAATGGATTGTTTTCCCGACTGAAGGTAAAAGGGTGCTTCAAAATGAGAATCTGTATCTGCTGAGCACAAAAAACTGTCAAGTAACAGTTGCCCCTACAACATATAAGAAGCTATATGGAAATGAAGATAAAATTTTAAACAGAATCTATAGAAGAAAAATAAATATTTTAAATTCAACCCAAAAGAAAAAAACTAAGAGAAATTCAAAGGGCATGGTTGAAATATATATCCTTAAAACGTAAACATCCTGTCAATCAGTTAAAAAATGATGAAGTTTATGAATGTTTGTATCTTGAAACGAAACAAAGAGTAAATGATCTCAAAAAGTTAGGAAAATAGATTTATATATTTTATATATTTCAAAAACGAAGCGCAATATGTTAAATTAGGAATTCTAGGAAAGTCTTTTGAATAGATGGTACCGGCGGTGGGACTCGAACCCACATGAGCAGAGCTCATCGGATTTTGAGTCCGACGCGTCTACCAGTTCCGCCACGCCGGCTTGGATTGGAATTATAACTACAATTTAATTAATTTTCAAGGATTTTGATAAGATTAATGTAGAAAAAAGAAAAAAGAACTTATTTATTTAAAAGTTCTTTTAATTTTTTACCGACTTTGAATTTGACTGATTTAGTTTCAGGGATTTTAACTTCTCTGTTTGTTCCAGGAACTCTTGCCACTCTTGGAGCTCTGGTTACTACTTCAAAACTTCCGAATCCGATAAAGCTAACTTTTTTACCTGCTTTAAGTGCTTCTTCCATTGCTTCGATAGTTGCGTCGATAACTGCGTTTACATCTTTTTTGCTTAAACCTGACTTTTCTGCTACTGCTGCGATTAATTCAGACTTTTTCATTTTTCCTCCTTTTTAGTTGCCTACAAAAAATTTTACTCTTTTTTTTTACCAAAAATCAAGTGTTTTGGGCATTTTTTGCTATAATTTTGTTAAAAAAGGTAAAAAATGAACGCTTGCGAGCTTCCAAGCAGTAAAAAAACCGAAAAAAAACTGTGTGAAATACTGAAAAACTCTAAAACTGTCGTTGTGGTGGGGTTGTCACCAAAAGAACACAGAGCTTCAAATCAGGTGGCTAAATACATGCAGGAAAACGGATATAAAATTATTCCTGTATATCCCAGAGAAGATGAAATTCTAGGTGAAAAAGTTTACAGAAGTCTGGATGAAATTGATTTTGAAGTGGATATTGTAGATATTTTCAGACGCGGCGAGGACACTCCTCCTATAGTAGAAAAAGCTATAAATTTGCCCGGAATCAAATGTGTGTTTTTACAGGAAGGCGTGATTAATGAAAAATCAAAAGAAATTGCTGAAAATGCCGGTGTGTATTACGTAGAAGACAGATGCATAATGGTTGATCATATCAGATGTAAAAATGAAGGACTTATATGATACCTTTTGAAAATATTAAAAAAGCCCATGAAAGAATTAAAGACGTAGTTTATAAAACCCCTTTTGCTTATGCTCCAACACTTTCCCAGAAAGTCGGAAACGAAATATATCTGAAAAAAGAAAACCTTCAGATTACCGGGGCGTTTAAATTAAGGGGGGCTTTTAATAAAATAGCCTCAATTCCGAAAGAAAAAAGAAAAAAAGGTGTAATTGCGGCAAGTGCGGGTAACCATGCGCAGGGTGTGGCATTCAGTGCAAATTATTTTAATGTTCCTGCAATAATCGTAATGCCGGAAGCCACGCCTCTTACAAAAGTAACCGGTGTTAAAGAATACGGGGGCGAAGTTGTTTTAGCTGGAAACAATTATGATGAGGCATATGAATACGCAGTAAAACTTGCAAAAGAAAAAGGACTGGAGTTCATACATCCTTTTGCGGACGATGACGTTATTGCAGGTCAGGGGACTATCGGAATTGAAATGCTTGAACAGGTGCCCGATCTTGATTATATAATAGTGCCGATAGGCGGCGGAGGACTCATCAGCGGAATTGCAAGTGCCGTAAAACAGATTAATCCGCATATTAAAGTGATAGGTGTGACGGCAGCAGGAGCACCTGCCATGAGACTAAGTTTCTTAAGCGGGAGTGTTCAGGACAGTACGTTTGTAAAAACAATTGCAGACGGTATAGCGGTAAGGGATACCAATCCTAAAATGTATAAACTTGTAAAAGAAGTGGTTGACGATATAGTGGAAGTCGACGATGAAGAGATTGCAAATGCAATTTTATTTTTAATGGAAAGACAAAAGGTAGTAGTTGAAGGTGCGGGTGCGGTAGGAGTTGCGGCTCTTTTACACCACAAAATAAAATTTACGGCTCCTAAAAAAGTCGGGGTTGTTTTAAGCGGCGGTAATATCGACGTTACTATGATTAATCTTATTATTGAAAAAGGTCTTTTAAAATCTCACAGAAAAATGAAGCTGATTATTACTCTTGTAGACAAACCGGGAGCACTTCAAAAATTAACTGAAATATTGGCGGCTGAAAAAGCAAACATCGTTCAGATAGGATATGACAGAACAGATTTAAATCTGGCAATCGGGGATGCAAATGTTACAATAGCGCTTGAGACGAGAGGATTAGAGCATCAGGAAGCAATAAAAAGAGCTCTTCATAAAAGCGGATATAAATTTGTAGTGGAATAAATTAAAAAAAAATATATACATTTAATACATTATAAGGAGAATTAATGAGTAAATATGAAGTCGTAATAGGTCTTGAAGTTCATGTACAGTTAAACACAAAAACAAAAATTTTCTGTAACTGTGCCACAAGTTTCGGTGATGAACCTAATACCAATACGTGTCCAACGTGTTTAGGATTGCCGGGGGCGCTTCCCGTACTTAATAAAGAAGCGGTAAAAAAAGCTGTTATGTTTGGTAAAGCGGTAAACGCCGAGATCAATAAAAAATCTATTTTTGCAAGAAAAAATTATTTTTATCCTGATCTTCCGAAGGGTTATCAGATCAGTCAGTTTGAAATACCTATTGTAGGAAAAGGACATCTGGAAATTGAAGTTAACGGTGAAAAGAAAAAAATCGGTATCACAAGAGCCCATTTAGAAGAAGACGCCGGGAAAAACATGCATGAAGGCGATCACTCTAAAGTTGATTTAAACAGAGCGGGTACACCTTTGCTTGAAATTGTGAGTGAGCCTGATATGAGAAGCAGTGACGAAGCTATTGCATATCTTAAAAAACTGCATTCAATTGTCAAATATCTTGGAATAAGCGATGCGAACATGCAGGAAGGATCTTTCAGATGCGATGCGAACGTTTCGGTAAGACCCAAAGGACAAAAAGAATTCGGGACAAGGGTTGAAATTAAAAACATCAACTCGTTCAGATTTATAAAACAGGCAATTGAATACGAAATCGAAAGACACATTGAAGCGTACGAATATGACGAATATGAAGATGAAGTTGTACAGGAAACAAGACTTTTCGATTCTAAAACCGGTGAAACAAGAAGTATGAGGGGAAAAGAAGAATCTGCGGATTACAGATATTTCCCTGATCCGGATTTACTGCCTCTTGTAGTTCCGGACGAATTTTTCGATATTGAAATTCCCGAACTTCCTGATGAGAAAAAAGCAAGATATATGAATGAATTCGGACTTAAAGAATATGACGCAGGTGTCCTTACCTCAGAACCTGAACTTGCGGCATATTTTGAAGATTTGGTTGAGAGAGGTTGTGAGCCGGTAATGGCGAACAACTGGTTGGCGGTTGAGCTTCTCGGAAGATTAAATAAAGCAGGGCTCTCAATAACAAATTCTCCTGTCAGCAGTGAAAAACTTTCTCTATTAATTTTAAGAATCAAAGATAATACAATAAGCGGTGCAGGTGGGAAAAAAGTGCTTGATCTTTTAATGGAAGAAGATATTGAGGTTGACGTTGCAATAGATAAACTCGGTTTAAAACAAGTGAGTGACGAGGGTGCGATTGAAAAAATGGTTGATGAAATTCTTGCGGCGAATGAAGATAAAGTAGCTGAATATAAAGCCGGAAAAGATAAACTTTTCGGTTTCTTTGTAGGGCAGGTTATGAAAGCCAGCCGCGGTAAAGCAAATCCGCAGATTGTAAATAAAATACTTAAAAGCAAGCTGTCTTGAAGTTTTTCAAATATTTAAAAGAAACAACAGTAAGCGAAGCTGTCATTAAGTTATTGATAGCTTTTGCTTTTTATCTTGACGGGAATGTTAAGTATCAGAAAATTAAAGATTTTTTTAGAAGGTTAATGAATGATGATGATTATACTCCTAAAAAAATCTTTGATATTTTTATGCTTTTTTTGGTTGTTACAAGTGTAAGTATTCTTTTATATGATATAAAACATCAGCTTAATCCCTGGCTTGAAGATTTTGATTTTTATGTCGTTACAATGATTTTTGCCGTTGAATATGTAATAAGACTGTGGGTTTATAACGACACCCATAAAATAATAATTGAAGAATACGAGGAGGCTACTTTTTTAGAAAGGCGTTTTTCCATTAAAAACGTCATAAAAAAAGCTCTTTTAAAAAAATGGGAATACATAAAATCACCGTTTGCAATAATTGATTTTTTGGCAATTTTACCCGGTTTTAGAAGTTTAAGAATTCTTAGGATATTTGTAATATTCAGACTGTTTAAAATCTTAAGATATACCAGAAGTATAAATACATTTATAGAAGTTTTAGCCAATAAAAAATTCGAACTTACCATACTTTTATTGGCGGTGGGTTTTGTTACTTTTATAGGCGGTGCCATTATATACGTATTTGAAGCACATAACAATCCGAAAATAAGCACTATATTTGATGCAATCTACTGGTCGTTAATTACTATATCTACGGTAGGGTACGGTGATATTACGCCCGTGAGTGAAGAGGGTAAAATCCTTACGATGTTTTTAATTATCGTAGGTATCGGCTCCATTTCATTCTCCACTTCGATTATAGCTTCGGCTTTTACCGAAAAACTTCAGGAACTTAAAGCTGACAGGGTGTTCAGAATCATCAAAAATATGGAAGACGTGTATTTGATTTGCGGTTATTCCAATGAAGCGGAAATTCTGGCGCAAAGATTTAAAAAAGAAAATGTGGATTTCGTAATAGTGGATATGGATGAAGAAAGAATTCAAAAAGCAAGTGAAAGAGGATATATAGCATTAAAAGGTGATATTACTCAAAAAACATTTTTGAAAGTTTTGGATTTTGATAAAATATCTAAAATTTTTGTGCTTACAAACAACGATATAAGTAACTCTTTTATTGTGCTTAGCGTAAAAGCATATTCAAAAGGTGCCGAAATTATTTCCCTTGCCAATGATGAAAAAAATATAAATAAAATAAAAAAAGCCGGTGCCGATTATGCCGTGGTTCCTTCACGGGTTACGGCCTTACTTATGGCGGAATATATAGGTAATCCTATTACCTTTGAAGTAATAGATGCAATTCTTACGGAAAAAAGAAATGCGATTATTGATGAAATTATTGTTATTAAAGATTCGATTCTTGACGGTAAAATTGTGGGTGAAATAGATTTTGACAAATACAAGCTTATACTATTCGGCGTATTAAAAAGAAATGAATCACCACTTTTAAATGAAACGCTTCAGATTGAAAAAGGACATTTTTATTTTAACCCGCCTTTTGATTTAAAACTGGAAGAAGGGGATATACTGGTGGTAATGGGTTACAGTGTGAGTGTTAATTATTTTAAATATCAGATAGAAAGAAGTAGTATATGAAAATAGCAATTTTCGGATTTGATGATTACGGGGAAAAAGTTGCAAGTTTTTTAAATAAAAAAGACTTAATTATTGTGGTGTTAGATGAAAAAGAAGAAGTAAAAGCAAGAGAAAAACTGTATGACGTAATAAAAATACACGATATTGATGATGATGAAATAGCTAAAGTCGAAGAATTTGACATTGCGTTAGCGGTATTGCATGACGAGGATAAAAATTTATTTTTATGTTTAACACTTAGGGATTTGTTTCCTGACATGAAAATAATAGCCAAAGTTTCCGACAAAGATAACGAATATAAATACAAACTTGCCGGTATAAACAAACTTATTAATCCTTTTGAAGTTACTGCAAACAGAATTATGACTATTCTTAAAAAGCCTCTTACCCTTAAAGTTATAGAAGAGATAATTTTTCAGGATAATAAACTTTCGTTTGCTGAAATAACTATTCCTGAAAATTCTTTTTTAGACGGGAAATATATTAAAGACGTTTTTAAAGATATTTCCGCTCTTTATAATCTATTGATAATAGGAATAGTGGATAAAGAAATATCCGAAAATGTCCAATTTGTAACAAAAGGGTTTAATCACAAAATTGATAAGGGCGATATTTTGATTGTTGTCGGCGATATAGATGAAATTGAAAGATTTAAAGATGATCTGGTAATGCTTTCGGGAGGTAAAGAATGATTTCTGTAATCGGTGCCGGTGCGTGGGGAAGTGCATTGTATTCAGCCATAAAACAAAATGTAAAGAATGCCGTTATCACATCCAGGCATAAAAGAAATATTGAAGGTTTTGTAAATTTAAACGAAGCTCTTAAAAACGAATATATTTTAATAGCAATAGCGGCTCAGTCTATAAAGGAGTTTTTAACTAAAGTCGATTTAAGCGGAAAAAAAATTTTAGTTGCGAGTAAGGGTATTGATAATGAAAAACTAAAGTTTTTAAATGAGATATTTGAAGAATACGTCGATGCTAAAAACATAGCTTTTATATCGGGGCCGTCTTTTGCAAAAGAGGTTAAAGAAAATAAACCTACAGCACTTGTAATTGCTTCGAAAAATATTAAATTAGCCGATGAATTTAAAAACTTTTTTCCGCCTTTTTTAAAAATATATACCGATGAAGATGTGGAAGGCGTTGAAGTGGCAGGCGCATATAAAAATGTTATCGCAATAGCGAGTGGGATATGTGAAGGGCTTAATCTCGGTAAAAACGCAAAAGCCGCATTACTTGCAAGGGGACTTGTTGAAATGGACAGGTTCGGGGAGTTTTTCGGTGCTAAAAAAGATACTTTTTTAGGGGTTGCGGGAGCCGGGGATTTGTTTTTAACGGCAAATTCCACAATGAGCAGAAACTACAGAGTAGGGCTGAATCTTGCAAAAGGAAAACTTCTTGAAGATATATTAAACGAACTTGGCGAAGTTGCGGAAGGTGTATATACCACAAAAGCGATATACGAACTATCTTTAAAACACGGTATTTACACACCCATAGCTTCAGAAGTTTATAAAATCATTTATGAAAACAAAGAAACCGTCAAATCTTTAGAAGATCTTTTGAAGTGACCTCAAAAGAGGTAAGAGAAATTAATTTGCTTTG
>Ga0256842_1000514_pt1 | contig 34355 bp, 23 predicted proteins | sample 4559240metaG_FD_185973 | JGI IMG/M metagenome (GOLD analysis project Ga0256842, IMG submission 185973) | Hydrothermal vent microbial communities from Guaymas Basin, Mexico - 4559-240 | ecosystem: Environmental > Aquatic > Marine > Hydrothermal vents | place: Mexico: Guaymas Basin | collected...
AAAAGATGTTGTTCAAAACGAAGGAAATAATTCTGCAACTTGGACTGTCGGTGCTCAACCATCAATTGGTGATATCACTATAACAAATTCCACAGAAGATATTACAACCTTTATGCACAATGGTGATGATTTAACAATCGATTTCTCATTGGTAAATCCGGAAGAGATTGCTTCATTATCAGTTTCCTTAGATTCAGATGACGCTCAAACATATACTTTCACAAGTACTGAAATCGCAGCAAATGTATCTCATACATTTAATAATGTTGTTGAAGCTGATCCGACCGGAACAATTACGGCAATAGTTTCTGCAACTTCAGTTTCCGGTGGAGTAACAAATAATTACTCAAATACAGGAACCATTGCAATTGATAACGTTCTTCCGGTAATTTCAAATATCTCATACTCAGCAATGAGAGCTTCCGATTTATTGGAAGGAATGACTTATACAATTACAGCCGATATTAGCGATGCTGATTCCGGAGTTGATGCAAATAGTATTCTTCTAAATTGTACTGAATTATCATTAACAGATATTCCCGCTTCAAATTATGACGGAACAACTGCGACTTGGAATAACGTTCTTGTAATTCCAACTCCATTCAATCCTGATAATTTAACTGTTACAATTTCTGCAAAAGATGTTGTTCAAAACGAAGGAAATAATTCTGCAACTTGGACTGTCGGTGCTCAACCATCAATTGGTGATATCACTATAACAAATTCCACAGAAGATATTACAACCTTTATGCACAATGGTGATAATTTAACAATTGATTTCTCATTGGTAAATCCGGAAGAAATTGCTTCATTATCAGTTTCATTAGATTCAGATGACGCTCAAACATATACTTTCACAAGTACTGAAATCGCAGCAAATGTATCTCATACATTTAATAATGTTGTTGAAGCTGATCCAAACGGAACAATTACGGCAATAGTTTCTGCAACTTCAGTTTCCGGTGGAGTAACAAATAATTACTCAAATACAGGAACTATCGCAATCGATAACTTGTTACCTGAAATAACGGAAACAGGATATTCAATTTCTGATGATGTTATTTCACTTCAGGTTAAAATTGTTGATGCCGGTATCGGTATTGATAAAGATAGCATTTGGGTGGATTTATCAGAATTTACCGGTTCTACAAAACGTGTTGCTGATTCTTATGATAATGAATACGCTATTTGGAATTTAAGTTGGCAAAATGATTTGAATTCTCAACCTGTAGATGGAAATCTTACTATTTATTCTAAAGATAAATTTGGTAATGGTCCTGCTACTTTAGGAATATCTATTCAAGATACTCCGACAATTACTATCTCAACAAACGAATTAGCATTTGCCAGTACATATTTTGGACATAATTCAGATTCACAATCAGTTGTTTTGAATAATATTAGTTATAATACTCTTATTATTAATTCAATTTCATTACCATCCGGGTTTGAAGTACAATTAGAAAATACTGATACTTGGACTGGTAATATCACTGAATTTGAGATTGCTCCGAGAACTTCTAAAAATATAGAAATTAGATATTCTCCAATCCAAAATGTTCAATATTCAGGAAATGCAACTATCACAACAAATGATCCGAATAATGCATCAGTTTTGATTAGTTTGTCAACAGGTAATGAAGGAACACCTACCACTTTCTTGAAACCAAACATCTTTACTCCAAATGGTGATGGTATTAACGATGATTATCGTATTGGTCCATTTACCCTTGATGGAAGCAAAACTGCTGAATTCAAAGTATATAATTTAAAAGGTCGTCCTGTTCTTTCTCTATCTTCTCCTGCAAATCAAGAGATTGTCTGGAATGGTAAGAAAGATACTAATCATAAATTAGCGGAAGGAAATATCTATTTCTATAGGTATCTGATAAATGGGAAATTATATCGCAGTGGTAAAATATACATCATTAAATAGAGGAGTAGAAAAATGAAAAAATATATACTTGTAGCCCTATTAGCGATAATTATGATGAGCGTATTATCCGCTAAGGAATTTATCCCCGCTCAAGAAATGGACGGATATAATATGAGATTCAAAACTTATTATTATGATAAGTTTGATGATTATGATATTGATTTCACAGGTTTTATGATAAGTAATCCTAAAATATTTAAAAACTTTTCATTAGAGACTGACTTCCAAAGTTACGGTGATAAAGTTTATAAAAAGATGAATTTAAATTTATCTTTAGGTTATACTTTCAGCGATAGATATACACTTGCTTTTTCAGCTGGAGGCGTTTATCAAACAATTGATAAGGACAAACTGATATTTGGTGCGGATGAAGATTTGCCTAATGACAATTCTAATGCCATCACTTATGGTGCAAGCGGATATGCAAAAATCTTAGATGGTAAATTAAATCTTGATTTTGGTATTTGGAATATTAATGAACCCAATATTACTCTTTTAAATAATGGCTCCGATATTGAAAAAATGAAGGTTAGAGCTGATGCTAAATGGCAAGTTACCAACAATCTTCAATTAGGAACTTATTACGAAAGAGAAAATGATGAAGATTATTTCGGTGCAACTTTTGCTTATTCATTCTCAAACCCAACTTTCGTAATGAATGTTGAAGGCGATGAAGAGAAAGTTACTATTATGCCTGAAATTGATTTGATTAACTACTGGAATTTCAAAGTAGGTTATGATTATTATTACGGAGATAGTTCTGATTTGAATAATACAAACTACTATATTGAAGCAGCTTACCAAGTTCCAAACAAGAAAATGATTCCAATTTTCATGTTTAATGATAAACGCTTTAATGGAAATAGAATTGTTACCTTCAATGACAGATTACCTTTAGAATTCAAAATCAAAAATTCTCCTCGTTTAAGATACGTAACAGTTAATCTTGATAATAAAAATTATGTTTTCGATTCAAATATCAGAGAACGTAATAGTAAATCATATAAAGCTGATTTGGAACTTAATGACGGCGTAAATAATCTTGTAATAGCTACAAAAGGTATTGCCGGTGGAGAAATAAGAAAATCAATCCAAATAATCAAAAAAGAAAGAATGATCAATATCATAAATTTCTTTAAAAATATGTTGTTTAAAGAAGTTAAAACTATCCAATGGAAAAGTACTCTTGAAACAGGTAGTTTTGATATTTCTTTACTCGATACAAAAAATTCTGAGATTAAAAAAATTAACGAAAATCCAATTGATGTTAATTGGACTTCTAAAGATTTGATTTCTAAAAATTACAGTTTAATCTGGAATGATTCTACTTTGATAGACAGTATGTATTATAAAATCAAAATTAGAAATGATAAAAATAATATCGAAACTATCAGCGACTCATTTATGTATATCCATCCAAAACCGGTTGTTGATACTGTTGTCGTTGTTAAGAAAATAGTTAAGAAAAAACATAAAAAACGCTATATCGTTAGACATAAACCTAAAAAGGTTATTGAACAACCTAAACCGGAACCAAAACCGAAACCGAAACCGGTTGTTGCTCCTAAACCTGAACCAAAACCGGAACCAAAACCGGTTGAACAGCCTAAATCAAAAGGTTACGGACTTCCAATCGCAATTGGTGCCGGTGTAATATTGTTATCATTGTTCTTCTTTAAAAAGAAGAAAAAATAAGATAAATTAAAGGCGGATTTCTTCCGCCTTTTTTTATTCCCTAAAAACCTATTTTAGTTTAAAATATAATATCCCAAATCATTAAAATTAATTCCTATAAATAACTTGTTGAAATTAGGCTGATTAAATTTCAATATAGACCATTAATATTGTGCTAAAATAAACTACCGATTGTGTAACAAAATAAAATACCAATAACACTTGTAAATGTACCTCGACGTTGTACGCCGTTTGAAATATAAAAAATAGCTAACTCATAACAACTTACAAACTCGTTATACGCCATTCCAATAATGAAAGTAACCAAAGCAGAAAGTCTAAAAATAATTACATACTTATTAAAAATAGATTTAGAATTTCCGGCAATCTACAAATTCTCTTCACCAATTTAAAGTGCGAAGGAACCAATAAACTATTCTATGTAATTCTTGACCAAAATTCGGCAGAAATTATTTCTGAAAAAAAAAGGAGATTTCAATGAAAAAAATTACAACACTTATATTTATTCTTTTTGCAATTAACATTTTCTCACACCCAAAAATTCCTATTTCAAACCCTGACAATACTTTGAAATATACAGCACGTGCCGATTCTCTTCACGGTTTTGATATTACAAAATATACTTTGAATATTACGATTGATGATGAGAACCACTATATTTCCGGAAGTGTAATTACAAATATTACTGCTGAAGAAAATCTAACTTCAATAGAATACAACCTTGTTGCTCTTGATGTCGATAATGTTAAAGTAAATAACCAGAATGTCGATTTTACCTTCAATGATAATATTATAAATATTCCTCTCCAAAATATCAATGAAGGTGATAACTTCACAACAACAGTAACCTATCATGGAAATCCGGTTTTAACAGGTGGAGTTTATAATCTCGGAATGTTTTTCCAATCAAATGTTGTTTTTACAATTTCAGATCCAAATGCTGCCAGAAATTGGTGGCCTTGCTATGATCATCCTTGGGATAAGGCGATTGTGGATTTGAATGTTACAGTTCGTGATGATTGGAATGAAGCGTCCAACGGAATCAGAACCGGTATTGATGATAATAATGATGGAACTAAAACATATCATTGGGCTGGTGAAAACCCGATGACAACCTTTCTGGTAACTGTTTCAGCTTCTAATTTTGTAGAATTGGATGACGATTTTAACGGTATTCCGATTATGAATTTCGTTAATCCTGCAATTGAAAATTCAGCTTTGACGGATTTTTCAAATTTACCTTTTATGATGCAAGTTTTCACCCAAAAATATGGAGATTATCCTTTTGAAAAATATGGAAATGTTGTGGAACCAATGTCCACTTTTGGCGGGATGGAACATCAAACAATGACAACCCTTGCCTCCAATATTATTGATGGAAATCATGGAAATGAAACGACTATTGCTCATGAATTGGCTCATCAATGGTTTGGAGATTGTTTGACTCCGCTAACGTGGAAAGATGTCTGGCTTTCAGAAAGTTTTGCGACCTATTCGGAATGTGTTTATACCCAAGAATGGCAGGGATTTGAGGCGATGAATAATTACGTACAATCCTCTTATCATAATTATTATAAAAATTGGATGAGTGCAAATGGTGTTCGTCCCGTTTATAATCCTCCCTATGATGAAACTTTTGCTCCTCCTGTTTATGAGAAAGGTGCTTCGGTTTTACATATGTTAAGATTAAAAGTTGGTGATGATGTTTTTTGGCAAATTCTTCAAACGTATTTTCAAGCTTTTCATAATTCAAATGTTGTTACTAATGATTTCAAAAATATTGCTGAACAAGTTTCCGGTTTGGATTTAGGTCAATTTTTCCAGCAATGGATTTTTCAACCCGGTTTGCCATCTCTAAAATATGCAATTTTTAATGATGAAGATAATGCTCAATTTCAGGTTGTTTCTAAAACATTTTCTAACTCCGATACCGATTTTTACCTTGATTTCCCAATTTCTGTAAATACAACTACCGAGCAAGATTCATTTCTTGTACAAACAAATCCTAATGATTGGACTTCCTACCAAAATTCTTATTCCGGAGAAATAAATTCTTTTGAAGTTGACCCTCATAATTGGGTTTTTACAATTCATAATTATAATATTAAACCTGAAATTTCTTATGCTTTAGCCACAGATAATCAAGTATTTATTTCGTGGACCGGTTTACCTTTTGATATTGATGGTTACAATATTTATCGCTCTCAGTCTGAAAATGGTGATTTTGTTAAAATTAATGATGAAATAATTACAAATACAAATTTTATTGATGAATCCGTTCAAAACGGGAATTCCTATTACTATTATATTTGTGCTCAAAAAAATGATACTTATCTTTCTGAAAAATCTAATATTGTAAATGCAGAGCCTATTTCTTTTCCAATGGATCAAGGATACCTTTTTGTTGATGAAACACTAAATGGAGCCGGTAGTCCTGCAAATCCTAATGATGAAATGGTAGATGATTTTTATGTAGCAAGTTTTGGAGTTTCAAATTATTCTCAATGGGATGTTATGGAGCAAGGTTTACCTACCATAAATGATATTAAAAATTACAGTGTGATTATTTGGTATGACGATGATTTTTCTCAGCATTTGATTGAGGATGATATTCCGGCTTTAGAAAGCTTTATACTTGCCGGTGGAAATGTTTTGATTTCAGGATGGAAAACAGCTGATGCCTTGGATGCTGTTTTTTTGCATGATTTTGTAGGTGTAAACAGTGTATCTTTGGATAATTCGCCCCATTTTTCAAGTGCAATTTCAAATTCCTTTCCTGATTTGATACTTAATCCTGATAAAATTATTCCAAATTGGAATGGAAAACTGCCGATGGTAGCAACTTTTAATGAAGCTGAAAATCCGATTTATAGTTTTCAAGGTGAAGGAGATTTTGTAAATAATACCTGCGGAGTTGAAAAATCAAATAATGGAAATTGCTTTTTATTAGGTTTTCCGCTCTATTTTATTCAAGATGAGAATGTTGCTGATTTTGCTTCTTTTCTGGAAAATGAATGGAATGTTGGTAATGATGATGATAATTTTGTACCTGAAAATTTACATCCAATTGTTGTTTATCCAAATCCTTCCCAAGTTTCTCGCTCCAACAATTTGAATGTAAAATATTATTCCCTAAAATCCGGAAACGTTGAGATGGAAATTTATAATATTAAAGGTCAAAAAATACAAAGAATTACCTCGAATCTTAAAAAGGGAAATAATAAAATCCGATTAAATTTTAATGATAAATTAAGCTCCGGAATTTATTTTCTCAAAATTGTAAATTCAGATAGAGTTTCAACAAAGAAATTTGTCGTGGTTCATTAATTAATAAAGAGAGAGATAGAGCAAGTTAAGCTTTATCTCTCTTTAATTTTTCCTCTCTAACAATTTCGGCTTGTGATTTTCTCATATAAAACGGTTCTAACGAAGCTATTTCATTAAAATTATAAACCGGAACTATTTCCCTCAATTCAAACAAGCTTATCAATGATGCGGCTAAAGCCAATGACTGATGTTTCAAAACAAAATCAGCCTCAATTGTCTTATTGATTAATTCTTTATAGACATTAACTCCACTGCCAATTACGGTTACCTTCCCTTCGATCAAATCAAGAAACTCTTGCGGTTTGAAATTCCCGGGTGCAATAATTTCCTCTAATTTTGGAGAATACATTCCCGCATAAACCTCACCCATTTTGGCATCATTAAAAACTACAATATTATTGGCATTTCCAAACAAATTTGCAGCTGACATTTCAATAGAATTAAACGGAATTATCGGAATTTTATTAGCATAAGATAGACCTTTCGCTGTTGCAAGTCCGATTCTTAAACCTGTAAATGAACCCGGTCCGTTAGAAATTAATATCGCATTTATGTCATTAATCGATATTTTACATTGTTCCATTCCAAAAGCTATTTGAGGCATTAATCTTTCAGAATGGGTAACTTTTAAATCTAAAAATTGAATGTATTCAATCTTGCTATTCTTTGATATTGCAATACTTCCGGAAGTTGAGGAAGTATCTATTGCTAAGATATTCATATTTAACCACCTTTTTCAAATTATTTTTTTTATACATTTCTTGACTGTCAAGCACATTTGGAAATAATAAATCAATATTAAGAAATAAGGAATTAAAATGAATAAAAAATTTAAAAATATCTATGAAATAATTCTTTTTAAAATGACGCTTGGAACGTTAAAATTACTGCCATTTAAACTTACTTTTAAATGGTCGGCAAAGTTAGGAATTTTTGCCGGAATGATATTAGGTATTAGAAAGAAAGTGGCATATTCTCAAATCAAAGAATCTTTTCCTGAAAAAACCGATCAAGAAATAAAAAAAATTCTTAGAAGAATGTATGAAAATATTGGCTATCAATCTATTGAATTTTTTATAGGAAATAGAACAGATTTATTGAAAAATGTAACTTCGGAAGGTTTTGAGTATTTGCGTGAAGCTTATGAAAAAAATAAAGGCGTAATTATAGTCAGTGGACATTTTGGAAATTGGGAAATGGCAGGAGAATTTATTGCATCAAAAGGAATGCGATTCGGAGCTGTCGTTAAACGTCAAAGAAATCCTTATGTTAATGATTATATCGAAAACCGCCGAGCAGGTTCTAATATTCATCTAATTTATAAAAAACGTTCTTTTAGAGGTATTGTTAAAGAATTAAAAAATGGATCAGGTATTGCCTTTTTATCTGATCAAGCTGCCAATAAACAAGGTATAAAATTGAATTTTCTTGGACGCGAAGCATCCGTTAATATTGGAGCAGCTAAACTAGCCCTTAAATTCTCCGTACCGATCGTATTTTGCTATTCCCTCCGTGAACCCGATAATTCGCTGTCATTTCATTGTCATAAACCAATTTTTATAGAAAATCTTGACGAAAATCAAAAAAATATTAAATATCTAACTCAGGCTTTAAATTCTGAGATTGAAAATATCGTAAAAAAATATCCTGAAAATTGGTTTTGGGTCCATAAAAGATGGAAAAATGCTAATCAAGGAAAGGACCCCGAACTTTATAATTAACAAACAATGAGGTTGTTATGAAAATTGTTTACGTTTTACCCAATAAAATATTTGATAAGAATACTTATGAAAATTCTTTAAAACATATTCTTTTCCATTTTAACAAGAAAAACGAAATTATTCCTTTCGTTCCATTTATTGAAAATATCGATCCATTTCATAAAGAAATTGTTTATGAAAAAGATAATATTCTTGTTGAAACAAATCAAATCATTGAAGATAATCTCTATTATTTGACTGTAAAAAAAATAGATTCAGACTTTGATTTTGAAAATGCCGATTCTCTGAAATTTTTCAGTGAAGTCGTTTCAAAGTATATTAATGAAAAAATAAAACCCGATGTCGTTCACGTATTTGGTTCGGAATTTGGATATCTGGTAAAATTATTGGATAATAAAATCAAAACAATCTTCAATATTAACAAAATAACTCAATCATCAAAACTAATCCAATCATTAAATTCTATTGGAGAATCTGAAAGTTACTCACCTTTACTTTACGGAGCAATCTATTCGGATGCTGTAATTTTTCCTTCCAAAAAACTCATTCTCCAAATCCAAAAAGGCGAAATTAAAAGCGATTTACAATCAGTAATTTTAAAAAGATACAAAAATGTTTTCGGGATAATTCACGGAATTGATTATAAAATTTGGAATCCTAAACATGATCAATACCTAAAACATAATTTTTCTTCAAATGAAATTTTTAACAAAAATCTCTGCAAATCCAAAATGCAAAAGTTTTTGGACTTAGAAACAAATAGTTCTATTCCTTTAATTATTTTTGGAAAAGATATTAATCCTGAATCCGGATTTGATATTATTAAAAGTCAACTGAAATTTATGTCAAAAATGAAGATTCAGTTTGTTATTTTTGGAAAGCCTGCTGAAAAATATTTGAGCTGTTTATTGAATTTAAAAGATAAATATCACAATATAAAATTTGTTAATAATCCTAATGAAACTTTCTTGCACAAGATTTTATCATCTTCTGATATTTACATCTCGCCGGCAACAATAAATACCAATAATTATTTTCACTTAAAAGCAATGAGATACGGAGTTGTTCCACTTACTTATAATACCGGAATTTACGCTGATACAATAATCTCAAATCTTAATAATTCTAAAAAAGCTAATGGATTTTTGTATTTAAATAAAGATTCCGCTTCATTTATTTCAAAGCTAAAGGAAGTTGTGGAAGTTTTTAGTGAAAAGGAGTTGTGGAATTCTTATGTTAAAAATGCAATGGAAAAAGATTTTTCTTGGAAAGACATTCTTAAAGAATATGAAGATTTATATGTGAGAGAGATTTAAAAAAAATAACGACGAGGAAATCTCGCCGATAAAGTTATATCTTTTCGTGCAAAGCCTGAACCGGTGCCAATCCTAAAGGATTACCATGTTCAATCGCTTTTAAAACTGCCCCGCCACCTGTAAAAATGTAATATTTAGGATGGTCGAGAGCAACAATATAAAGTCCGGGAAGGAGTCGCTTTAATTCCTGCATCGTATCCCCGCCTCCATATAATTTTACCGCTTCTTGATTATCATCAATCAATTTATCAAGAGCAATTGTTCCTTCATTAAAATACGGTGTTAACCCCATCACAGCGTTAATGAATATTGTCCTAGCGTTCATAAATATATCTTTCACATTTTTTTCGTCAAAAGAATCCGGGTGAATATCTAAAACATAATTAAATTTCATTCCCGGTTTAAGATCCTTAATTGAATGCATTCTTGAATTTTCAGAAGTAGGATAATCAATCTCATCTGCTTCAATAAAATATGGTAATTCCACTAATTTTTCTTCGTATTGTTTGGCAAATTCCACAAATCTATGAGCAGAATCCAGATCATTTTGATTTATGCCTTTGATGGAAACCCCATATTTGGCAGAAATATAAGCGTTGTAAATTACTCCCCCGAGAATTAAATAATCCGCTTCTTTTAAAAGAGCAAAAAGTGGCTCTATTTTCGTATCAAATTTCGAACCGGCAACAACTGCCACAAATGGTCGTTTGGGATTGTAAATTCGATCGAGATTTTTTACTTCTTTTTGCATTAAAAATCCGGCGTACGATGGAAGATATTTGGTAATATTAGTTGTGGAAGCATGCGGTTGCCACGAGCCAAAAGCATCATTAATATAAATATCGGCAATTCCGGCTAATTGATTGGCAAATCTATCAGCATCTTCCCCACCTGCTTCTTCACCGTGAAACCATCTGGTATTAGGAAGATAAATCGCATCAATTTCACTATTCCTTAACTCTTTTATGAGATGATTTATCGAAGTCTCAATCCCAAGATATCCAAAATCTTGATGAGAATAAAAATCAGGAATTTTAATTTTAATATGTAATTTGTTTTCCAAATATTCGACAATTGGTTTAACGGACGTCTTTTCTGAAATTTCAATATTACCGTTTTCTTTATTTTTTGGGCGACCTTCATGTGTCATTAATATGATTTTTCCGCCTTTGGCATTTATGTGATATAAAGTACCAATGGTTGCATCAATTCGATATGGATCATGAATAATACCTTCTTTAACGACATTGTGATCAACTCTGACTAAAACAATTTTGCCTTTTAAATCCGCGTCTTGAATAAGTGGGAACAAGTCTTTCATAATTTCCTCCAAAAAAAAACTACCGAATTAATTCGGTAGTTTTACAAATAAATATTTTGCTTATTTTAGCAACAACATTTTTTTAATCGACTTGTAATTGTTTGTTTTCAAAATATAAAAATAAATTCCTGAGGAACATTTTAAATTATTTTCGTCCAAACCTCTCCAAGTTACAGAATAGTTTCCGGCTTTCATTTCTCGATTGTAGAAAGTTCTTACTTTTTGTCCCAAAACATTATAAATACTTAAATTTACATTTGAATTTTCCGAAACGGAAAAATCAATATTTGTTTCCGGATTAAATGGATTTGGATAAGCATTACCTAACTTAGTTGCTTCCGGAACGTCAGGTGTATCATTATTTCCAAAAGTTTTGACTGTTATCGGTTGAGATAATTCAGAAGTTCCGTTATTATTAAGAATTCTTAACCAATAGTAATATGTTTGATTCATCTCTACTTCTGAATCCATAAAATTGTAAGAATTTTCTTGAGAAGTATTTGTACCGGCAATTAAAGTTGCATTCAATTTTATAGCATCTGTTGAATTTTCAGTCAAACTTCTCAAAACATCAAACCCCATAAAATCAGTTTCCGTTTGAGTAATCCAATTCAAGTTAACATAATTTTCATTTGTAAATGTAGCTGAAAATGAAGATAATTCTACAGGAAGAGTTGTCCCGTCATCCATAACAAAATTATCAATATAAATAATTTCGTTTCCATCAAAATCAGTTTGATCATAAAATCTCAGTCCTACTGGAATGTCTTCATCGGCAGAGGCTGTATATGACCAAGTATATTCCTGCCACCCGGTTGTTGTATTATCGGAATAAGTATTGTCATAAGTACCAACATAGAATCTGATTTTTAAATGACCTTCGGTATTTTTATAGCGTAATGAAATTGTATATTCAGTACCTTCTGTAACATGAACGGTCTGTCTAAAATCTGTGTTTTTTTGAGAACCGGTAGTTACCTCCATTGCACAAGAGCTATTACCTTCATAAACATTTTCAGCAACATTTTCTTGAGTTGGATTAATGCCGGAATCAATTGTTGTCCAATCGTCAGGTGTTCCCCCTGTCCAATTTTCAAATCCCGGATTTGCAATAATATTGATACCAAATAATGATATGCTAAATATTATCAAAATAAATAATACTGTTAGTTTTTTCATGATAAACTCCTTTTTACGTAATTTTCGCAAAATTAACAGCTTAACTGTTTTTTGTCAAATCAAATATCTTTTTGAAATAACAAAAAATAATAAATTCAATAGTAAAGAAAAGAAACATTTTCTTTATACCTCTAACTCTCCGTACATATTGGCTTTAAATAATTTTTGCGGAAAATTATCAACACACTTTCCCCGACTATATTTAGAATATTTTTTACTATATAATCTAAAAAAATCTCCAATTTATATTAAAATCATCACGGACAAACTTATATATTTTCTTCCCCATATTGAGTTAGGTTTTTTGCATCTAAAAAGATTTCCTTCGCCAAACAAGAAAGGAGAATAATGAAGATATAAAGAACAAAGTTCAGCTTTCCGGGATTCCTTCTTATAATTTTTCAGTATGATTATTGTTCCCAAATATCCCCCTCCTAAACTTTTCCGATAGACAATCACCGTTTAAGAAAAAAGGAACTGAAAAGATCAAGTTTACAAGATTTGAATGCAACACTTCACATTGCTACCTAAAAAAACAATCACACTTTTTTGAAAATGCCTGTTAAATTTTATATCCAACTTGACAGTATTTCTTCAAATTTATTTTTATGAGAACAAATAAATTGGAGTTTTTATGAAGTATATAATATTTGATGACAATAAAATAGATGATTTCTATCCTTTAACTTTTACGCGTCCGGTCGGTGATTTGAAAACCGGAATCCTTAAATTACGACAGCGTTTATTTTCCTATTTTAATATGGAAAGTTATAATCTGGTAATTTCCGATAATCTTGAGAAATTATATAGGAAAAGGCATCCTGATTTTTTTGTTAATGATATAATAAATGGCGAAGCAATTTTTATCAATTCCAGAATAATTATTAGTGATGAATTAGTAAAAAAAATTAATCAATGTCCTTTAAACTCATCCTTAATTTCAAATGGAAATATAGTTGCGGCAAAATTAAATTTGGAAAATAAAAAATTTACTTCGGAAACACTAATAGATTTTTTACAAGAATTAGATTCTCAAGAAATTGATGCTAATTTTTGGACTCATATTTGGGATTTGATCTCTGAAAATTCTAAGATGATACGTCAGGATTTTCAAGATTTTTTTTATGATAAAGATAATTTTTTTGAGACGGAAATGGGCGTAACTGTTCTAAATCCATATAATATTTGGATTGGTGAAGGTGTTACAATGAAGCCGGGCGTTGTTATTGATGCAACTGAAGGTCCGGTTATTATCGATGAAAATGCAACAATTTTATCAAATGCTGTTATCGTTGGTCCAACTTATATTGGAAAATCAACAACAATCAAAATTGGGGCAAAGATTTATGAAGGTTCTTCAATCGGTAAAATTTGCAAAGTTGGCGGAGAAGTTGAAGATTCAATTATAACGTCATTTTCCAACAAACAACACGATGGATTTTTAGGACATAGTTATTTGGGGGAATGGGTAAATATCGGAGCCGATACCAATAACAGCGATTTGAAAAACAACTATAAAAATGTAAAAATGTATCACTACCCTTCAAAAAAGAAAATTGATTCCGAAACGAAATTCCTCGGTTGTATAATTGGAGATCATACCAAAATTGGGATAAATTGTTCAATAAATACCGGTAGTGTGATTGGAATAGGTTGTAATCTTTACGGACGAAATTTGTTGTCTGATTTCATCCCGGATTTTTCTTGGGGCGAAGCTGGAAATTTAACTTCTTATCACTTAGAAAAATTTGTGGAAACAGCTGCTCTTGTCAAAAAAAGGAGAAATCTTTATTTTGATTCTGAAGAAAAAGAACTTTACAACAAATTATACGAAAAGTTTTTGAATTATAATAATGACAAAGGAAATAATTAAATGCAAAATATAGTGGAAATAGAATATCGTTCCGGAAATTTCGGATATTGTAATAACATACATAATCTTGAACTCATTCCTGAAATGCAGGTTATTGTAAATGTTGAACGGGGCGAAGACATTGTGAAAGTAATTTCAAGCTCGATTAAAGAAGAAAGTATCAAAGGTCTTGGAGAAATAGATACGAATATTTTAAGAATCGCAACAGAATCTGATTTTGAGAAATTAACTCACGTTATTGAATCTGAAGAAGAAGCTGTTAAAAAATTTAATGAACTTTTGGTGAAATATCCTTTTGAAATGAAATTAATAGATACGGTTTACCAATTTGACGGTAATAAATTAACTTTCTTCTTTACAGCTGACGGACGTGTTGACTTCAGAATGTTTGTTCGAGAATTGGCATCTTATTTTAGAACCAGAATTGAACTTCATCAAACTTCAGGAAGAGATCAAGCAAAAAGATTAGGTGGAATTGGAATGTGCGGTCATGAATATTGTTGCAGTACTTTTCTCAGAAAATTTAATCAAGTAACAATTAAAATGGCTAAAGATCAAAATCTTTCCGGTAATTTATCAAAGATATCAGGACCTTGCGGCAGACTTTTATGTTGCCTGAATTATGAAGAAAATTCTTACCTTGAAGAGCATAAAGGATTCCCGGAAGTTGGAGATAAAATAATTTATAATAAAAATGAAATGTATGTATATAAAATTGATTATTTGAATAAAAAAATCCATATGACAGATGATGATCAAAATTTTCAAATTCTTGATTTAGAACAATATACATTTTTAAGCAAGCAGCGTCATGGCAGACGATAAACGAAATATCCTGCTTTTATCAAAAGATGATCTGAATGCATTTCTGAAAAGAATCTCGGCGAAAGCGTATATCGCTAATCAAATCTATAACTGGATTTTCAAAAAGTTCGTCTTTAATTTTGATGAAATGCTTAATATCTCAAAAGATATGAGAGCAATCCTCAAAAGTGAATTTTATTTTGATTTACCTGAAATTTCGACAATTCAGAAATCTAATGACGGAACAAAAAAATATCTTTTAAAACTCAAAGACGGTATGTTTATTGAGATGGTCTTAATTCCTAATTTGAAAAAAAATACGGTTTGTATCTCATCACAAGTTGGATGTGCGAGAAATTGTAATTTTTGTGCAACAGCAAAATTGGGTTTAGTGAGAAATTTAACTGTAGCGGAAATTGTTGGTCAAATACTATTGGTTTCAGGAGATCTCTTTCCTAACAAATTGACCAATATTGTATTTATGGGAATGGGTGAACCACTGGATAATTACGATAATGTAGTAGAATCAATTAGATTTATAAATAGAGAAGATACACTTCTTTTTAGTCCGAGAAGAATTACAATTTCAACTTCAGGAGTTATTCCCGGTATCGAAAGATTGGCTAACGAAAATCTAAATGTAAAATTGGCGGTTTCATTAAATTCTGCAATTAATGAGAAAAGAGATGAAATAATGCCCATAAACACAACTTATCCTTTGGAAAAACTAAAAAATCAACTTTTGAATTTTAGAAAAAAATCTAATTTTAGAATTACTTTTGAATATATAATGATAGCAAACTTCAATATGTCTAATTCTGATATTAAGGCTTTGAGAAAATTTGTAGGGGATATTTCATGTAAAATAAACCTCATTCCTTGGAATCCGGTTGAAAACTTACCTTACAAATCACCTTCAAAACACGAGATAGAAAATTTTAGAAATAAGTTGTCGGAAAATTTAAATTTTGCAATTACTTTGAGAAACAGCCGTGGACAAGATATAGATGCTGCCTGCGGTCAATTAGTTGCTAAAAAAATATCTAGGGAGAGATAATGGATTTATATTATGAACTTGCGAAAGAAATTTTTGACTTAGATGGGAAAAAATGTAAATGCAAAGGTGGACATAAAGTCTGTTTGGAATGCGAAAGATGTCGAGCAAAAGATAAAGATTGTTTGCCTGATTTAACAAAACCGATTGCAGGCTATATTGACCATACTAATTTAAAAGCGGAAGCAACGAGATATGATATAAAAATATTGTGCTCGGAAGCTGAAGAATTTGGTTTTAAAACTATTTGTATTAATTCTGCAAATGTTGCAACAGCGAGAAATAAAGTTGAAAATAGTTTGATTTGTTCCGTGATTGGTTTCCCGCTTGGAGCAGTTCCAACAAATGTAAAAGTTTTTGAAGCAAAACAAGCTATCACGGACGGTGCCAAAGAAATTGATATGGTAATAAATATCGGTGAGTTAAAATCAAAAGAATATTCTTATGTTTTGAAAGATATTACTGAAGTTGCCAAAGTTTGCCACGAAAACGGAGCTAAATTAAAAGTTATTGTTGAAACATGCTTATTGAATAAAACGGAAAAAATAAGTTCTGTTTTGATAGCAAAAAAAGCCGGAGCTGATTTTGTAAAAACTTCTACCGGAATGAATAAAGCCGGAGCGACTATCGAAGACGTAAAAATGATGAGAGAAATTGTCGGACCAAAAATGGGTGTAAAAGCAGCCGGTGGTATTCGAAATTATGAAACAGCACACGCAATGCTGGAAGCCGGTGCAAATCGAATCGGTGCAAGCCAAAGCATAAAAATCGCAAATACGGAAACCGAATGAAAATAGAAATTGCAGGTTTTAATTTAGATAAAACCCTCTTTAATAACGACAGCGTAAAAACTCCGGAAACTATTTCGGCAGCATACGCAAGAATCAGTCGTAGCACGAAGTCTGTAACAGAATTGAGAAAACAAGCATTGGATGAAGTTGCCAAAGCTAGAAAATCTAACGAATCAATAATTTACGATTTAGGTCATAGTTCGATTGCCGAACATGCAGTTTTTAATATCGATATTATCGGAGTTTCACGTTTATTGTCCGAAATCATCCAGAAAAGTCGTTTAGCTTCTTTTACTGAAAAATCTCAGCGTTATGTTACAATGAAAGGTGATTTTGTGGTTCCGTATGAAATTATAGATACTCCACTGGAATCTCGATATATTGAATTTGTAGAGAACCAAAATAATCTTTATGAAAAATTGTATAAAAAGGCTGCAAAATATTTGGAAGAAATTCACTTTGAAGGAAGTAAGCGGGAATTATTAGGTAAAGCGAAAGAAGATGCTCGCTATGTTTTGCCACTATCAACAGAAACTCAGATGGGAATGACGATAAATGCCAGAAGTTTAGAACATCTTCTTTTACGACTTGACAGAACAAATTTGGACGAGGCAAAAGAATTAAAAAATCTTTTGGAAAAAGAAGTTAAATATATAACTCCTTCATTAATTAAATATACTAAAGCGGATGAATATTTATCTAATAAGCAAATTTTTGATTCCGTTAAACCTAATTTTGATGATGAACAAGTTGTTCTTTTGGAAAATTCAGATAATCCTGATTTGAATATTTTAAAAGCAATTTTTTTTAGAGAAAATGGTTTTTATTCGAATGAATATTTCAAGAATTTTACTAATGAAGATTATAAAGCAAAATATGATATTATTTTTTCAAATATGAGAAGTTTTCATTCTGCCCCGCAAGAATTTGAAATCCCTGAGTTTATCTTCAAACTAAATATTTCTTCCAGTTGTTATGCTCAACTAAAAAGACATAGATTATCAACCCAAATCAAATCAAAGTATAATCCTAATAACGGAATAGTTCTCCCACCTTTATTAAAAAAGATTGATTTTGATTTTTCGAATTCTTTTGATGAAAGAAATATTTTATTTGCTGAAATGGAAAAAATGAAGTCCGGACTTGGTAATTATGTAATGACAAATTCGGATAAAATCAAAGTTCTTTTTAAAGCAAATTTACGTGAAATTTATCATTTTGTACGACTTAGATCAGACAAACATGCACAATGGGAAATAAGGGAAGTTTCCCAAAAGATAGAAAAAATAGTCAAAAAAATTGCTCCTTTCGCTTCTTCAAAATTAGCAGGCAAGAGTGATTTCTGATAATTTTTGTTATTAAAAATTAGGAACTCTATTTTTGGTAGAGTTCTTTTTTTTGAAAATCTATTCTAAATAACTTCATTTTTGATAATAGATATTCCTTACATTGGATATTTTTAAAAATTTTTTCTTCTCTTAACATACTGATATATAAGAATATATAGAACATTTTTCATAAACTAATATCATTTCGGAAAAAAACTAATTGACATTGAATACGCAATTTCAAATATAAAAAAAAATATTTTGGAGGATTTGATGGCAAATTTTACAGGACCTTCAGGCATAGCTGAAGTGGTAATCGAAAAAGTTGGTGTATCAAAATGTAAATTGGGATTAATCCCGGTTATACTTTTAGGAATTTTAGCCGGAGCATATATTGCTTTCGGTGCTCAACTCGCAACAAAGATGTTTGTTTTGTTTCAAGATCCAGGTATGGCAAAACTTGTCGGTTCAAGTGTATTTAGTGTTGGACTCATGTTAGTTGTTATTGGTGGAGCGGAATTATTCACCGGTAATAACTTAATGTTTATGTCTGTTTTGTCAGGAAAAGCGAAATTATCCGACATGCTTACAAAATGGATCGTCGTCTATATTGCCAATTTCATTGGTTCAATGTTAGTAGCCTGGCTGATGTTTAATAGTGGATTAGTTGGTGGAGCTATCGCAGATAAAGCAGTAGCAATTGCATCTGCCAAAATTCATTTAACTTTTGGGCATGCATTTATCAGAGCTATCCTTTGTAACTGGTTAGTATGTTTAGCTGTTTGGTTGGCAATTGCTTCACATGATGTCGTTGGTAAAATATTTGGAATATTTTTCCCTATTATGGCATTTGTTGCTTCAGGTTTTGAACATAGTATCGCCAATATGTACTTTATCCCAATGGGAATTATGTTAGATCCAACTAAGGTAACCTGGGGTGGTTTCTTCCATAATATTATTCCTGTTACTCTCGGTAACATAGTTGGTGGAGCACTTTTCGTTGGATTAACTTATTGGTTAATTTATGCTAAAGCTTGCAAAAGAGCATAAAAAATAATATTTATATTTATCTTGCCTGGTTTTTCCAGGCTTTTTTTTTGTCCTCATGAAATATAAAATGACAGCAGTAATTCTAGCCGGTGGCAAAAATTCTCGTATGAAACGAGAAAAAGCTTTTTTGAAAATTAATAGAATATTATTACTTGAGCACACTATCAATATTTTAAAACCACTCTTTAAAGAAATCATTATTGTAACAGCAAAAAATGAGATAAAAGAAAAATTCAGTGATTATAAAATTGTCAAAGATGAATTTTGCGGTTGCGGACCACTTGCCGGAATTCATGTTGCTTTGAAGAATTCTAAGTTTAACGAGATAATGGTTTTTGCTTGTGATATGCCGAATCTAAATCCCAATTTAATTAATTCAGAGGTAGAAAAATATCGCAATTTGGATAAAGCCGTGCAGGCATTTGTTCCAAAACATATTGAAGGAATCGAACCACTTCACGCGATATATTCCAAATCCGTATTAAACGATATTGAAACAAATTTGTTGTCGGGAAAATATTCCGTTCGTAGTTTTTACAATAAAATAAATATAAAATATTGGGAAATTGATGATAAATTTGTCTGCAATTTTATCAATATAAACAGCCAAGAAGATCTGGAAATAATAAAGCAAAAGTTAAAATTAGATTTGATTTGATTGATTTACTGTTTGATTCGGGAAACTGAATGAAAGCGATAATGTAAGCAAGATTTTGTATTATAAACTAAAATTTAATAATTAAAAGAATTCTCTCTGCAACTCTTGTCTTTATTAGAGTTCATTCGTAATAATTAGTGAAAATTTGTGGTTGATTTTTTTCTTTGAATTCCGATGTTCTTCGTTTTTTTTAGGTTTAATTTCATCATAATAATGGTGATAGCAATCTTGAAATTGATTCATAAGATTTTACAAAGATTTTTTTATTAGAGATTTCATCTAACGTAATTTCTCTGCTATCGGAAAAATCTATTTGGAATTGATTGTAAATTTTGCGTGAAAAATCCTCATCATAAATTAAGGAATTAATTTCAAAATTCTCTTCAAAACTTCTGATGTCCATATTTGCACTCCCAATAGACACAAATTTATTATCAACAATGAGAGTTTTTGAATGAATAAAACCTTTTTGATATTCATATATTTTAATTTTAGCTTCCATAAGTTCCTTAAAATAAGAACGTGAACCATAAAAAACAATTTTATGGTCAGGAAAAGATGGAACAATAATTCGCACATCCACACCGCTGAGTGAAGCAGTTTTTAGAGCAGTGAGCATACTTTCGTTCGGGACAAGATACGGAGTTTGAATATAAATATATTTTTTCGCAATATTGATTGATGAAAAATAAGCCTGCATAATATTTTCCCAATTTGAATCAGCTCCTGATGAAATAATCTGAACAGGCACTTTATTTGTTATATTATGAGTAGGAAAATAATTATAAAAATCGATCATTTCCCCTCCCAAAAACAACCAATCTATAAGAAACGCTCTTTGAATTGAATGTATTGAATCACCTTGAATTTTTAAATGGGTGTCTCGCCAATAACCAAAATATTTATTTTTACCATAATATTTATCCCCGATATTTACTCCACCGATAAACCCAATTTTACCGTCGATAATCGCAATTTTTCTATGATTTCTATAATTTAATTTACTCGAAAGAATGGGAAATTTAACGGGTAAGAATGGTTTTATTTCTATTGATTTTGTTCTAAGTTCATTTAGATAAGATTTTCCTAACCTCCAACATCCAACTGCATCATAAATTATATTAACTTTAATTCCTTCTGAAGATTTTTTTATGAGAATATCTTTAAGTTTGTTCCCAATTTCATCATTTGCAATTGAGAAATATTCTAAATGAATATGATGCTTTGCTTTTTCTAAAGATTGAAAGATTGCGTCAATTGCGTCTTTACCGTTGAAATATGAAGTAATTTTATTGTTAATATTTAACTCGGAATTAGCGTTATTTTCTGCTAATGTAATTATTTTTATGAATTCAGAATCAGCAAATTTTTTATTTCCCGCATAATCTATCGATGAAAATTGGTATAATTTTTCTAATTTAATAAGATCTTCTTTTTGTTTGATTGAAAAGATTTTATGTTTTCTATAATTTATTCCAAAAATGAGATACAAAACAAATCCGACAAATGGCAAAAAAATCATTATTTGAATCCATGCTAAAGTTGCGGTTGGACTTTTATTTTCTCGTATAATTAAAAAAATAACTGATAAAAGGATAATTAAGAAAAAATAGTTTGATATCTTTAAAAATATTTTTAACAATTCCGAAAATGAATTCCCTGCTGAAATAAAGTTAACCGAAAAAATTAAGCCTGAAATTAAAAGGAAAGAAACGATTATCCAAAAAATTCTTTTCATAATAAAAGGGGCAATTAAGCCCCTATATTTTTTATTCTACAGCCGCTTGAGCAGCTGCTAATCTTGCAATTGGAACTCTGTAAGGTGAACAACTGACATAATTCATATTCACTCTATGACAGAATTTAACTGAACTCGGTTCTCCACCATGTTCACCACAAATTCCTACATGAAGATCCGGTCTTGTTTTTCTACCTTTTTCAATACCCATTTTTACTAATTGCCCAACACCTTCTTGATCAAGAACTTGGAATGGATCAACTTTGAGGATATTTTTCTCAAGATAAACCGGTAAGAATGAACCGATGTCATCTCTGGAATAACCAAATGTCATTTGAGTTAAATCATTTGTACCAAAAGAGAAAAATTCAGCGTTTTCAGCAATTTCATCTGCTGTTAATGCAGCTCTGGGAATTTCAATCATTGTTCCGAGCAGATATTCGATTTTATCATTTCTTTCTTCAAATACTTTTTCGATTGTTGCTCTAATAATTTTTTCTTGATAAACCAATTCTTCTTTACGTCCAACAAGTGGAACCATAATTTCCGGTTTAGCATCAATTCCTTTTGCTTTTACATTTAAAGCAGCTTCAATAATTGCTCTTGCTTGCATTTCGGTAATTTCAGGATAAGTATTTCCAAGACGACATCCTCGATGTCCTAACATAGGATTAACTTCTAAGAGAGATTCAACTTTTTCTGAAATTGTTTCAAGACTCATTCCCATTTCTTTAGCCATTTCTTTTTGGTTTTCCATTTCTTTAGGAACAAATTCATGCAAAGGTGGATCTAAAAGTCTAATTGTTACATGAAATCCGTCCATTGCTTCAAAAATACCTTCAAAATCCGATCTTTGCATTGGAAGTAATTTTTCAAGAGCTTTTCTTCTTCCGGCTTCATCATCAGCAAGAATCATTTCTCTAACAGCTTTGATTCTTTCACCTTTAAAAAACATGTGCTCGGTTCTGCAAAGTCCAATACCCTTAGCACCGAAATTGCGAGCAACTTTTGCATCGTGTGGTGTATCAGCATTTGTTCTTACATACATTCTTGTATATTTATCGCAAATAGTCATAAGTTTTGCAAAATCATTATCTAATTCGGAATCACTTGTTTCAACTTTACCTTTGTAAACATGACCGGTAGAACCATTTAAAGAAATCCAATCTCCTTCTTTGAATTCTACACCGTCAGCAACCATTTTTCTTTCTTTATAATCTATTTTAATAGAACCTGCTCCCGAAACACAACATTTACCCATTCCTCTTGCTACAACGGCAGCGTGAGAAGTCATACCGCCACGAGCAGTAAGGATACCATTTGCAGCGTGCATTCCACGTAAATCTTCCGGAGATGTTTCTATTCTAACAAGAACAACTTCTTCGCCACGAGCTTTCCATTCTTCAGCTTCATCAGCAAAGAAAACGATTTTTCCTGTTGCAGCACCAGGTGATGCAGGAAGTCCTTTCGCTACAGATTGAGAAGATTTTAAGGCAACTTTATTGAAAACAGGGTGTAATAATTCATCAAGTTTAGAAGGTTCTACTCTTTTCATCGCAGTTTTATCATCAATAACGCCTTCATCTAACATATCCATTGCTATTTTAACCATGGCAGCACCGGTTCGTTTACCGGTTCTTGTTTGAAGAAGCCATAATTTTCTATCTTGAATTGTGAATTCCAAATCTTGCATATCTTTATAATGATCTTCCAATTTTTCTTGAACGCTATTTAATTGTTCGAAAATTTCCGGCATTGATTCTTCGAGAGAAGGATATTGAGATCTTCTTACTTCTTCGGAAACATTTTGTTGCTTTGCCCATCTTAAAGAACCTTCTTTAGTGATTTGTTGAGGAGTTCGAATACCGGCAACAACATCTTCACCTTGAGCGTTTATTAAATATTCTCCGTTAAAAATATTTTCTCCGGTGGCAGCATTTCTTGTAAAAGCAACACCGGTAGCAGAATTAACACCCATATTACCAAATACCATTGATTGAACAGTTACAGCGGTACCCCATTCACTCGGGATTCCGTTTAATCTTCTATAGATGATTGCTCTTTCATTATTCCAACTGCCGAAAACAGCACCGATTGCACCCCAAAGTTGATCCCAAGGATTTTCCGGAAAATCATTTCCGGTAACGTCTTTAATTGCTTTTTTAAATCTTACAACTAATTCTTGTAAGTTTTCTACAGATAGATCTGTATCCAACTCTATATTATTTTTTTCTTTTACATCTTCAATAATTTCTTCAAAAGGATCGATATCATCTTTATTTTCAGGTTTCATTCCAAGAACAACATCACCATACATTTGAACAAATCTTCTGTATGAATCCCAAGCAAATTTAGGATTTTCAGATTTTTTAGCAAGACCTTCAACAGCGTCATCATTTAATCCAAGATTAAGTACTGTATCCATCATACCCGGCATTGAAACTCTTGCACCTGAGCGAACAGATACTAATAAAGGATTTTCTTTGTCGCCAAATTTTAATCCCATAATTTTTTCTATATGTTTAACACCGTTTTCAACTTCTTCTTTTAATAATTCTATTGTTTTTTCTTTACCAAGTTCATAATATTCATTACAAACATCACTGGTAATTGTGTACCCGGGAGGTACCGGAACACCTATTAAATTCATTTCAGCTAAATTGGCACCTTTACCTCCGAGAAGGTTTTTAAGTCCACTATTTCCTTCAGCTTCACCGTTACCAAAAAGATATACTCTTTTCTTATTATCACTCATACTTTCCTCCAGTATTTTGCTTTAAGATTATATTTTTAAATTAAATAATTTCCAATTCATTTTTTTTCAGACTGCCTTTATGTCAATTATAAAGTTGATAATTTAAAACCGGTTAGATTAAAAAAACAAGAGAAATGAATTAATTATTTCATTTGTTTATTAAAGAATTTACTGAAGATGTAATTTGTAATTTCTTAGTAATGAAAAATAACTTGTCACATATTAAAGGAAATATTCCTTTTACTTTTAGATAAAAATACGCAGGCTAATGCTTAGCATAATCAGTGTTTCTTCTTAAAAGCAATAAATTATCGGAGAAATAATTATGAATAAAAGAAAAGAATTAACGACAAGTACCTATAATTTTAAGGGAATTATAAACTCTAATTGTATGTATGTTGATAAAACCAAAGAAATTTATAAATTAGTAAAAAGGCATAATGGTCAATTCTTTATGTCTCGCCCCCGTCGATTTGGGAAAAGCCTTACTTTATCAACACTGGAATCATTCTTCAAAGGTGAGAAAGAATTGTTTAAAGGTCTTTATATTTATGATAAAGATGATCTTGTTTGGGAAAATTATCCTATTATTAAATTATCAATGAATGCTATGAGTTCAAATACTTTAGAAGAATTCGAAGAAAATTTGGCAATAGAGTTAAAAAGGATAGCAAGGCGGTTTAAGATAAAGCTTGAGACTAAAAGAGCAAGCCAAAGATTCAAAGAATTAATTGAAAATCTGGAATTTGAAAAAAATAAAAACGTCGTTATCCTTATTGATGAATACGATAAACCTATCTTAGACAATATTTTAGATAAAGCCGAAGTCTTAAAAATACGAACATTTTTAAAGAATTTTTACGGCATCATAAAAGCTATGGAAGAATATTTGCGGTTTACATTTCTAACCGGAGTTTCCAAGTTTACGCAAGTTTCCGTTTTTAGTGATTTGAATAATTTAGATGATATAAGTATGGATGAAGATTTTGCCACAATCTGCGGTTTTACTCAAAATGAATGCGAAAAATATTTTGACGAATGGATTGTTGAGAATGCTGAAAAAAACAAAATGTCTAAAAAAGATTACCTTCAAAAAATAAAAGTCTTATATAACGGAATGAGATTCTCTCGAAAAGAAATTACGGTTTACAATCCGGTGTCTTTCACAAAAGCAATGGATAAAGGTAATTTTATTCATTATTGGTTTGAAACCGGCACTCCTTCAATGCTTCTAAAACTTCTCAAAAAAAATGATTATAATATCGCAAATTTTGAAGGATTAAAATTGGATTCGGCAACTTTTTCAAGTTATGAAGTAGATAATATCAAAATAGAAGCTTTGCTTTATCAAACCGGATATTTGACAATTGTTGATTATGACGAAGAAACCGATGTTTATACTTTATCTTATCCGAATAATGAAGTCAAAACAGCTTTTATTAGAAATTTGGCTGAGTATTTTACACCTGTTTCTCCGGCTGAATATCCTACATTATTAGATCATCTCGTAAACGCTTTAAAACATAATGATTTGGAAAAAATATTCAATAAGATACTAAAAGTCTTTTATTCCGAAATTAATTATGATATTAAATTAAAACACGAAAGATATTACCAATCAATCTTTTACGTTCTATTTATGATGCTCGGAACTCGAATTGAAACGGAAGTCCACACCAATGACGGCAGAATGGATTGTGTTATCAAAACAGATTCTCATATTTATATCTTTGAGTTCAAATTGGATAAAACCACAAAAGAAGCTATTGAACAAATCAAACAAAAAGAATACTATAATAAATATCTTCTTGATGAAAGAGAACTCGTTTTAATCGGTGTTAATTTCAATAGCAACAACGGAACTATCAAAGAATGGGAAGTGGAAAATATTAAAAGTTAGAATATTTAATATGCGTAATCTTACCCTCTCATTTCAAAATTAAAAATTTATTAGGAGTTTTTTGTGTCTCAAAATGTTAAATTTATTTATAAACCCCTGACGGGGAGTCATCATGAAGTTTTTTTAGCCGGAGATTTTAATAATTGGAATCCAACCGACCTAAAATTAACCGAAAAAAATGGTATTTACGAAATTAATCTGTTTCTGGAAGAAGGTACTTATTGTTATAAATTTGTAGTTGATGGATTTTGGATCGTTGATGATTCAGCCTCAGATTTTTGCTTTGATGAATATAACAATAAAAACTCTCTAATTAAGATTGGGAAATTTTCTCAAAACAAGAATATTATTAATGATGATTTTGACACACCGGATTGGGTTAAAAACGGCATAATTTATCAAATTTTCCCGGATCGATTTTGCAATGGAAATCCGGAAATAAATCCTGACTTCAAGGAATGGTATTATCAAAAAAGCAATATCCTTTCGGAAGCTTCCCGAAAAAATCTCTATGAATTTGTTGAAGATTGGAATGACTATAAAAAATTAAACAATGCTCCCAATAAACATTTTCTATTTTATGGAGGAGACTTGGAAGGATTGCGTCAAAAAATAGATTATTTGGTCGATTTGGGAATCACGATAATATATTTCAATCCTTTAGTTCAAAGTCCCTCAAATCATAAATACGCCGCTCTTGATTTTCTCAAAATTGACCCGCATTTTGGAACAAATGAAGAATTTCGACAAATAATGGATTTGCTTCATTCTAAAGGAATTAGAACAATTGTGGATTTTGCCTTTAACCATGTTGGCATAGAATTTTTTGCTTTTCAAGACAGTCTTAAGAATGGTCCTAAATCAAAATATTATAATTGGTTTGAATGGAAAAAATGGCCGATTCCCAATCCATTACCGGATAATTTTCAGGTACTTGATTATTATCAATGCTGGTGGGGACATTCCACGATGCCGGATTTGAATTATGATCTTTCTCGAAATCATCCTGATGAAAATTATATTAAGGATATTGAAAAAGCGGATGTAAATTGGGACATAGTTAACCATATTGAGAAAGTTGTTGAATTTTGGTTAACCGATTTGGATATTGACGGATTTCGTTTAGATATTCCAAATGAAGTTCCTTTTTGGTTTTGGGAGATTTTTAGAAAGAAAGTTAAATCAATAAAAAAAGATGCTTATTTAGTTGGGGAAATTTGGCACAACGCTCACGAATGGGTCAATGATAAATATTTTGATGCGGTTATGAATTATAATTATTTCCGAGATCCGATGTATAATTACTTCATTACCAATGAATTAAGCACTCAAGAATTTATGGGAATTTTAAAAACCGGTTTAAGTTCATTTCCAAATCAGGCAAATCAAGTTATGATGAATTTATTAGACAGCCACGACACTTTTCGATGTTTGGAAACTTTGCAAAACAATATTCAAATATATAAATTGATGATTATTTTTCAAATGACATATCCGGGGACACCTCATATTTTTTACGGTGATGAAATTGGAATGAGAGGTGGTTATGATCCGGATAATCGCAGACCTTTTAATTGGAATTATCAAACAAATGAAAACTTGGTAGATTTGAGAAAACATTTTAAGAATTTAATTAGGATTAGAAAACAGCATAAATCTTTGGTTTTAGGAAAATTTAGAGAAATAAAATCTGCGATTGTCTCCTTTTCAAGAAAATTTGAAGGAGAAAACTTGTTCATTTTGATAAATAAAACCGATTCCGAAAAAGAAATTTCTTTAGATTCAAACAAAAAATTCTTTGATTTATTATCGGAAAAGGAAATAAAGACATCCGAAGGAAAAGTAAAAGTTCAAGCTGAATCAGGAATGATTTTAAAAGAAATTCCTTGAGTTTAGAAAGTTAAATTACCACCGCTTGCCTATTTTCCAATAAACAGAAAATTCATTTGTACAATGTGAAATATCAAGTGAAACATCGGTAACAAAATATTTTTTTATATGCAATCTCATTCCGGTACCGATAGCAGAATATTTTATTTTATACTTATTTTTAATTTCTGAAGAATAACAGAAATCATAAAACAATTTATTCTCAAGAAAATAATAATCATTTTCATACCACCTTAATCGTGGTTCAAAATTTATTCCCCAATAAGATTTATATAACTTTTTATTGATATTAAAAAAATGATAAAGAAAAATTGAGTCTAAATTTTGCCAATAATATTGGGGTAACTTTTTGTCGATTTGTTTTGCTGAAAAATGAGCCATCAAATAGAATTGTTTAGTTACTTTAAAATAATTATATGAATCTAAAAAATAAATATTTTTTTTATACGGATAAATTAACTCGTCTCCAAATTGCACATAAAACCCATTCGTTGGTGTTTTTTTACTGTCCCGAGTATCTATTAAAAACTCTGAGATATAACCGTTTTCTATGGAAGAAGGATGAGTACTAATATCTGTAAGTAAATTTACCTGCCAATTATTGAAAAAGTTGTTATTCCGAAAATATGTCCATTTTAAAGCATAAAATTCATTTAATCGAAAAAGATAAGATAGCGAGCTTTTAAAAATCCGATATTTGTAATCTTCCCAAAAATTATTCTCAGATTCATATCTTTTCGATATTTTTTTATATGAAATAGCCACACTCATCCCCGAAACATAAGCTTTATAAAAAGATAAGGTTTGTTCCTCGCCCACGCGAATTCTAAAATTGTACCCTTTTCCAAAAAGATTATTTCTTCCCACCATTACCGAATGTAAATTAGCTCCGATTTTCCATAAATGACCTTCCTTCACGTAAACATTTACAATCTTGGTATTTTCAGAATTATGGCATTTAATTTCCACTTTATCAAAAAAATCACTATCTTTAAGAAATTGTAAACTGAGATTTTTATAATAATCAAACTCTTCTTCTGAATAATTTTTATTTTTTTTAAGATAAATAAAATCCAAAATTGTTTGTTTTTGCGTATAATAATTTCCAAAAACATTTATTTGAGATACTATAATTGCATCCAAATTCAAACAAAGAATTGCGAAAAACAAGATAATTATTTTTTTCATAATAACATCCAATCGGAAAATCTCAAAAGCGAATTACAACTCATTAATGAGTTTATCAACAACACTGTCTGAATTATATCCTTCGGCTTCAGCCGCAAATGAAATCAAAACCCGATGTCTCAAAATTATTTTTGCCACATATTTTATATCATCAATTGAAGGCGTGAATCTGTTTTCTAAAGCCGATTTTGCCTGAGCAGCAAGCACCATATATTGAGAAGCTCTCGGACCGGCTCCCCAAGAAACCCATTTTTTAATGAAATCCGGAGATTCGGAAGTATTCGGACGTGTACTTCTAACTAATTTTACAGCGTACTCCAAAACATGTTCACTGACCGGAATATGCTTTATCGCTTTTTGCAATTCAATAATTTGAGATGCTTTCAATACCGGTTTGATTTTGTATTCATCTTTTATATTGGACATATTAACAATTTTTTTCTCTTCTTCAAAAGATGGATAATCGATTTTAATATTGAACATAAATCTATCTAATTGTGCTTCCGGTAAAGGATAAGTTCCCTCTTGTTCAATAGGATTTTGCGTTGCCAAAACAAGGAATGGTTTTTCTAATGAAAACGTCTTATTTCCGGCTGTAACTTGATATTCTTGCATCGCTTGTAAAAGTGAAGATTGTGTTTTCGGCGGTGTTCTATTTATCTCATCCGCCAAAATTATATTTCCGAAAATTGGACCTTTAATGTAATCAAAAAATCTGTTTCCGTTAGTTTTATCTTCAGTTAAAATATCTGTTCCCGTAATATCGGATGGCATTAAATCCGGCGTAAATTGGATTCTGCTAAATTTTAAATCTAAGGTTTTTGCCAATGAGGAAATCATCAAAGTTTTTGCCAATCCGGGGACTCCTTCAATCAAACAATGTCCGTTTGAAAAAAGAGCAATCATAATTTGTTCAATCACTTCATCTTGACCAACGATAATTTTATGTAATTCTTCCACAATTTCTTTTCGTGCATTTCCTAAAGATTCCAACAAGGAAACGATATTTTTATCTTCCATTTATACTCCACTTTTATTTTATTAATTTTATTTGATTTAGATTTGAGACAATAATTTCCGGTCCGTTATAATTGCTCAATTTACCGGTTATTTTCAGTTTTTTATATTTGAAGAAAGAGTCCGGATTTTCTTTGAATAAGTTCCAACAATTTTTAAAAATCACGGCGGTAAAATCCTTTTTATAATTCTTACCAAAATTAAGATAGATTGCTTTTTTTGATTTGTATGTACTTGTAACATATCCTTTTACTTCAACATATTTTCCAATATTTTTATATAATTTTTTTAGATTATTCGCCGAAATTGTTTTGATTTTATTTTTCCAAATTCCGAGATGTTTTCTTTTTGCATAAGCTTCCGCAGAATTAAAAACAGCCGTATATTTCACATTTGGCGGAAAATTATAAACATAGGCAAATCCATCTTCGACCATCAATTCATTCAGCATTTTCCCATTATCAAGAAAAATATAAGCTAACATTCTATGATATTTATCACGTTTATTTACATCAAATTCCAATCGGGATATCTTATGTTTTCTAAGAATTTTATTAAGATGTCTTTTAGCTTCCGGTCCAAAAAATTCACCTTTTTTATGATATTTCGGATGGTCTATTTCCGGAGTATTTATTCCGGTAAATCTAATTCTTTCCTGCTTTCCATTTAATGAAATCAAGATAGTATCACCATCATAAATCTTTAATAATTTAATACTTTGATTTGAGGAAAAAAGAAATCCAAAAATTAAGAAAATAAATACAAGAGAGAATATTTTTTTCATTAGAATATGTCGAGCAAATTTTTTACACTTTCAATAATTTGGAAAGGTTTATCATTAAATTGATTTTCTATTCCGGCAAAGTATTTCCCGGTTTTAACTAAAAATCCTTTAAATCCCAGTTTTTGAGAACCTAAAATATCAAATTCAATATCATCGCCAACCATATAGACATCTTCACTTTTAGATAATCTCATTTGTTGTAAGGCAAAATCAAATAGCAATTTGGATGGTTTTCCGCAAGATTGTATTTTCTTTCCGGTAATGTACTCAAATCCGGCAGAATAGAAACCTAAATCGACAACTAATTTACCTTCTTTCTTATAATATTTAGTATTTTGGAGGACAATTAATTCCGAACCTGTTTGAAAATATTGAAAGATTTGATTTATTTGAGAATTCGTTAAACCGGTCCCATCATCGGAAATTATTACAACTTCAGGTTTTTCATTAAATTCATATTCGGAAAATTCTTGCTTTAAATCCTCAGAATAACAAATTTGAATAGATTTAACCCCTTTAGAATTTAGGATTTTTTTCGCAATCACAATCGGTGTAATAATCTGTTCTTTCCTAACAATAAATCCTTTATTTAGTAAATTTTCAAATAAATGTTGAGTAGAAACTTCCGTTGTATTTGTTACAAAACAAAATGGTATTTTTTGCTTATTTATCTTTTCAATAACTTCTATCGCCCCATCAAGAACTTTATCGTCAACCATTAAAGTCCCGTCAATATCGAAAATAATTCCTTTCATAATAGTCCTAAAAAAGGGGAAAATTCCCCCCGATAATTTATTTTAATGATGATTTGATTCTATCTGCAATAGAATCCACATCCAATTTACAAAGTTTATAAACGTCTGATGATTTCCCTGACATTGCATAATCTTCAACACCAAATTTGGTTAATTTACAGAAAATACCATTCTCCAACATTTTATCGGCAATTGTATTCCCTAATCCCGATTTCACATTATGATCTTCATAAGTAAAAATATGACCTGTTTTTGCAGAAGATTTTATAGCCTCAATGTCGATATCAGATAAACAACTGAAGTTTACAACTTTAATATTGATTCCTTCTTCTTTTAATTTATCGGAAATTTTAACAGCGTTTCCGGCTAAAGTTCCGGTTACAAAAAGAGCGGCATCATTACCTTCTCTGAAGATATCTGCTTTACCATATTCAAAAGAATATTCTTCTCCAAAATAAATCTCGTTTTTATCATCCTGAATAATATCTAATTTTGAACGCCCCATTGCAACTAAGAAATTTCCAGGTTGAGAAGCAATATAACGTGTAACTCTGTCTGTTTGATTTGGATCCGCAGGAACAATTACTTTGAAATGATAGAGGTTTTTCATAACACCAATATAATCTATACATTGATGAGTTTTACCGTCTTCCCCAACATCCAATCCGACATGAGTAGTTATAACTTTAAAATTAGCCTCATTTATATCGTTTAATCGCAATTGATTATAAACTTCATCTACACCAAAAACACCAAATTCCGCCCAAAAAACTTGGATTCCTTCCATTGACATTGCTCCACCGGCAGTTGCAACATGATGTTCCATGATTCCACTTTCAATAAAATTTTCAGGCATAACTTTTTGGAATGAATTTGTTTTCACGCTTCCTGCCAAATCACAATCGAAAACCGCAATCTTAGTTTTAGAATTTCTATTATTTTCAGCAACTTCTGCAAGAGCATTTCCCCAAGCACTTCGATTATCGGTTTTAGAATCATAAATATGACATTTTCCGGGGTTGATATCAATATCATAATTTACTATATGATTTATTTTTTGACCGGTATATTGGCTTCTTAATTTTTTGTAATAATCAAGTTTATTCTCAGCTTTTAATTCTTGTAAAGCTTTTGAAAGGTCTTTTTCAGAAAGAGTTGAACCGTGAAATTTCTCTTTATTTTCCATAAAAGATACCCCTTTTCCCATAATCGTATTACCAAGAATGAGAACCGGTTTGTCAATAGAATCTGCATTATCCAAAGCTTCGGAAATTTCCGTAAATGAATGCCCGTTAATTTCTATAACTTCCCAGCCATCAGCAAGATAATTAGCTTTGATATTATTGGGCATAACTTTATTTATATCACCGCTAATCTGCAATTGATTATAATCAATAAAAGCTGTAATATTGTTTAATTTGTATTTTATCGCAAATCGGCGAGCTTCAGAAATTTGCCCTTTTTGATTTTCTCCATCACCCATTATAACATAAATACGGTTTTCAATCTTATTAATTCTGCAACCCAAAGCAAATCCGGTAGCTGCCGAAAGTCCCTGTCCCAAATTTCCTGTACCGAGTTCTACACCTTTTACGTCAGTTTCAATATGTCCTTCATAAATTGATCCGGCTAATCTAAATTGTGAAATTGCATCATCAATATTGAAAAAACCATTCAAACCAAGAGTAGAATAAACGGCAGGTGAAATATGACCGTTACTAACAATTACCCGATCTCTCTTCGGATCTTTTGGATCTTTTGGATCAATATTAATTTTCTTATAAAGTGTTAAAAGATAATCAATTGTTGACATCGAGCCACCCGGATGTCCGGAATTAGCAAGAGTTGTCATATGTAAAATAGCACTTCGAGCTTGAATAGATTCAGTTTGTAAATTTTCAATTCCTTGCTTGTCTAATTTTTTTAATTCAGGATTCATTAATAACTCCTTTAATTTGTCCCTTGTCATTATTAATTTTTATTTCCGAAACTTATCGGCTTTTTCATTCTTTTTTTTAGTTGTATTTATGTCAAATCAGAAATCTAATTTTTTGGTAAGAAAAAGGAAAAACTAAAATGAAGAAAGAAGTACAACGACTTTGTAAGTCGTTACAAACAAAAATTAAGAACATCGGAATGTACGACCAACGGGAGTTCTTCCGATTGTTCGACTTCAACAATCAGCCACTAATTTTCACGAATTAATACGAATTAACACAAATTTAAGAAAGAAAAGTAAAAAGAAAAAACTAAAAAGTAAAATGAAGAATGTAAA
>Ga0256842_1000515_pt1 | contig 34295 bp, 29 predicted proteins | sample 4559240metaG_FD_185973 | JGI IMG/M metagenome (GOLD analysis project Ga0256842, IMG submission 185973) | Hydrothermal vent microbial communities from Guaymas Basin, Mexico - 4559-240 | ecosystem: Environmental > Aquatic > Marine > Hydrothermal vents | place: Mexico: Guaymas Basin | collected...
ATAATGGTATGGAATTCCTGACAATGGCAGGGCTTGCGGAGCTTTAGTTGTTTTTTGTTCGGGGCTTGTTGTTTGTTATTCAAAGTTCAAGGATAACTCCATTACACACATTTCACTACAAGCCTTTAATAATTTAGCAATTTAACAATTTATCACTTTACCAATTAACATTTCCCCTATCTTAGCTTTTTCGAATTTTACAATAAATAAAGAGTATGCAAATAAAGAGTATTGGAGTCTTTTGTGGCTCAAGTATAGGAGCTAAGGAGATATATTCGCAGAAGGCAAAGGAGCTTGGCGAACTAATGGTAGCACAGAAAATGGATTTAATTTATGGTGGTGGCGACGTGGGTCTAATGGGCGTAATTGCGGATGCTGTACTTGCCAAAGGTGGTAATGCCATTGGGGTAATTCCCACCGACCTATTGAATAAGGAAGTTGGTCATTCATCGCTTACAAAAATGCATGTTACAGATAATATGAGCGATAGAAAAAACCTCATCAATAAACTTTCGGATGCTTTTATAGCAATGCCTGGCGGTTTTGGTACCTTGGACGAGGTGATGGAAGTTCTTACATATTTTCAGTTGGGATTTTCGAATAAACCTGTAGCTTTTCTTAATGTAGAAGGGTTTTATGATCCTGTAATTACGCTCTTTGATAATATCCTTGCTGAAAAATTCATGAAAGCTGAACACCGAAATAATGTAATTTTTGAGTCGGAACCAGAGGCTTTACTAAAGGCAATTAACGATTTTGAAGCTCAGAAAGTAGACTCGAAATGGATAAAAGATTTAAAAGATAAAAACACATACTAATATAATGAACGTAATAGGAATAACAGGCACTTTGGGCGCTGGAAAAGGCACTATTGTGGATTTACTAAAAGACGAATATAGCTATGCACATTACTCTGTGCGCGACTATCTTATAGAGGTAATTCGTGATAGAGGCATGGAGGTAAATCGCGATAGTATGACTATGGTTGCCAATGAATTGAGAGCTAATAATTCGCCATCATTTATTACCGACGAGCTTTATAAAAAGGCTGTAAAAAATAATACAAACTGCATAATAGAAAGCATACGTACTCCTGGCGAAATAGACTCGCTACGTGCAAAAGGTGAGTTTTACTTATTTGCGGTGGATGCCGATAGTAGGGTTCGTTTCGATAGAATTCAGATACGAAAATCTAGCACCGATAATGTTGATTATAAAACATTTGTAGCCAACGAAGAGCGCGAAATGAATACCGATGATCCCAATAAGCAGAATTTGGCAAAATGTATTTCAATGGCTGATTTTGTGTTTAATAATAATGGTGATTTGAAAGAATTGAATAGCAAAATAAGAGAAGTAATTAATAATATTAGCAAATAGCATTATTATGACTGAAGAAGATAAAAAACACATTCGCCCATCATGGGACGAGTATTTTATAGAGTTGGCTGACACCGTTGCCCACCGTGCTACTTGCGATAGAGGGCGAAGTGGCTGTGTTATTACCAAAGAAAAGCAAATATTAGTAACAGGTTATGTAGGCTCGCCAAAAGGACTTGCACATTGCGATGATGTGGGGCACCTTTTCAAAAAAATGGTTCACGAAGATGGCCACATTACCCAGCATTGTGTACGAACTGTACATGCTGAGCAAAACGCCATAACACAGGCTGCTCGCCGTGGTATTGCTCTTGATGGAGCAACTCTTTATTGCCGAATGACTCCATGCCGAACTTGTGCTATGCTTATTATCAATTGCGGAATAGAGCGAGTTGTTTGCGAAAAGAAATATCACTCTGGTGAAGAATCTGAGGCTATGTTCAAAGAGGTTGGCCTAGAGCTAAGATATATGAGCGAAGAAGTGCAACAATACGCCGGTCAGGTGGTAGATAATACTGATGTTTTTAAGGATAGAGATTAAATAATGTTAGGTATTAATTGTTAATGATTAATTGGGAGGGCTTATTCTTTGATTCTTGTCCTCTATCCTCCCGATTCTCATCGGGGTCCTCTATCCTCCTGAGTTTACCGAAGGACCCTTTTTTCGTCCATCTTATTTTAATATCTTAGCAATATTATTAATCCATCTATCAAAGCAAACATGAAAACACTTACTACTCTATTAATTAGCCTATCTTTATCTATTTCATTATTGGCACAGAATAAAATTGGTATTGCAAATGTGTCGGATAATTTTGGCTTTTTAATTCCAAATGCTATTGTAAAACTATCCCCCATTTCGGACCCAGCAACGGTATACGAATATGTTTGTGATAAAAATGGTAATTACACTTTTGATATTCCTAATAATGACACTTCATATACTTTAAATATTTCACCATCAGTACAGTCACTACAATTTACTCATACTGATGAAACCATAACTTTATTAGGTGGTCATAATGGAATTATTTTTCATAAAGTTGATTTAATAAATAGTAATGGAATAATATTTACAGTAACTGACACATCAGGAAACCCTGTTAGTGGTGCTAAAGTTATGCTTTACGATACTAAAGAAAAATGGAATATAGACTCCTGCAGAATTACCAAAGCAAAATATACAGACATCAATGGTCAAACAGAAATAAGGTCATTATTACCACAAAAATATTTGTTCAATATTCGCAAAAACTATAATACAAATAGGTTCACTATTGATAGCACTTCATCTTCTATTGACACCAATAACACAACAAATATAACTGTTGTAATTAGGGATTTAAATACCGCAGAATTACAGATGTGCGGCTTATGCGATGATAAAACATGGATAACAGATTCGATGATATTATTCGGAATAACAATGCCTTATGACGCTGACACAAAGCTACTTTCTGATGCCACATGGTGGGATTCTAACGGTAGATTTGGCTATTGGTGGTTTAATGATGACGGGTCAGTAATGACTTATAATTATACCGACGGAACTTCGCAAGGAAGTATTATTGATGCTACAAATCTTACAATTACAGACACTAGCTGGGTTGGTGATATGGATTTTAACGGTATGCCTGTAACTTACTTTATGTCGGTACCACAGCTCGACAACATTAGCTTAAGCGTTTCTGTTATGGACACCGTAATCTTTCTAAAAGACAACGGAACTAAATTTATCAGTCCAGACGATTTGTTTATCAAAGCAACATACTGCCCAACTTGTGAAATTCAATTAAGTCAGTATTATTTTACCGTAAATGATATTGGGGATGTACCCGTATCGGTTTTTTTAATTGATAGATGTAATAACATTGCTATTGATACAATGATTATTACTATTGCAGAAACTATTTCTGCTGGCATAAATACACCTATAAAATCAAATATTTCAATTTATCCAAATCCATCGCAAGATGTTATACATTTTGAAAGCAGTGATGATAATATAAGAAGAATTGAGATTTTTGCTATCAATGGAGCCCTTTTGAATAGTGTTGAACTAAACACAAAGCAGTATTCATATAAGGTATCAGACTTGAGTAAAGGTATTTATATTTCTAAAATACATACCACTAAAGGAGTAATAATTAAGAAAATAATAATTAATTAATGTTGAATCGTTTATTTAAGTATTTGTTTAATCCCAATTTGGTATAATTGGTCGTTCTATTCGTATTGTTTTTAAAGCGAAGCTAGTTTACTAAAACCCTTAATTCCCTAACCCCTTAATGTTTCAAAATATGTTGAATCGTAATTTGTTAATCGGCAACTACTATCCTAAATCGTGAGATAAATTCCCAATTCTTCATTCTCCATTCCTAATTCTTCATTCCTAACCCTCTACCTCCTAAGTATCCATTTTTGTGGATTTTGAGGTACTTTTTCCTTTCGTAGTTCAAAGTGTAAAATGGTTTCATCAGTATTAGGATCAGTCCAAACACTACCTAATTTCTGATTAAGCTTAACCATATCTCCTTCTTTTACAAACACATCCTTTATATTACTATATATTGTAAAATAGTCGCCATGGCGCACCATTATCACTTTATAATAGCGAGGCATTACAAATATCTTAGTTACTTTTCCTGCAAATACAGCCTTGGTAATGGAGCCTTTTTCGCAGCGGAAATCCAAGCCCTTATTATTCACAATAATACCTGGCATATCGGGATGCTGATGTTTTCCAAACTTACTAACTATACGTGCTCGCGAAGTTGGCCAAGGGAGTTTACCAATATTAGAAGCAAATTCATTACCCAAAGCTACCTCCGCAGGGCTCAATGGAATACGCTTACCACTAGGAGATTTTTTACGGAATTCGTCCTCAATAATTTTCTGAATTTTCTTACTTAAGCTATCCCATTCTTTTTGTTGCTTCCTCAATTGCTTACGCAGCGCCTTTTCTTCTCTTTGCAATTTAGCAATACTAACTTGCTTTTTAGCACGATCCTTCTCAAGCTCCTGAGCCTCCACTTCTTTGGTTATCAATAAACCTAGTCGCTCCTCTTTTTGAGCTTCTAATTCCTTAATTTCTTCTTCAAGCTGTTGCTTAGTTTTTTCAATGGCCTGAGCTTTCTCGCGCCTATATTCAGTATATTCTCGCAAATAACGCATACGTCGCATTGCCTGATAAAAATCCTTGCTAGCAAACAAAAACATCCACTGATCAAAATTATCTCTACTCTTATATGACTGATAAATAAGCTCCGAATACTCCTCCTTTAAAGACTTTAAATCGCTTTCTAGTTTCTGAATATCTTGGGTATTATTCTTAATCTGATTATCAATTAAAGCAATCTCATTTCCGTAAGAATTAATCAACTGCTTACGCTCCTTAACTTGATTTCGTAATAAACTTAGCTCGTTTAATGAGGAGTTTTTTTTGTGCTTAGTTTCTTTTAGAAGTTGCTTGGTATAATTAATTTTACGAGTAATGCTTTTTTGCTGCGACTGTAATTGCTTTTTAGTTTTCTTTTTGCTTTGTGCATACGTAATATTAGACGCACCCACAAAAACCATAAGCAGTATTACTATCAGTATGTTACGCGAGAAAACTCTATGCACAGTTATTCGGATTATTAATTATTATATAAACGCTAATTTATAACGTCTATTTCTACACTTATTGCAATAATAAATTTATTATTAAATGTGGATTGTTAATTAAGCTTCTTGTTCTTCTGTGCTTTCTTTCTATCTTCAATTTTTTCTTGCGAATACTTCTTAGATATCTTAAATGGGAATCTTAGCTTATTATTAATCTCAATATTTGAGAAATTAAACTCTATAAAAGTCTTATTATCTTCCTTATACTTAATAATAATTTTATGAGGGAAAAGCTGCCCTTCTACCATTTCAAAATTATCGTAATATATGCGTAGCTTTGTTCTATCGTCTCCTACTACCTTTACCGTCTGCTTATTAATCTTATAAGTATTTTTATCAATAAGTATATTCTGCATCAGTATTCTAGAGCCTTTTACCACATCATTATTCTGTTTTTTGATTTTTCGTCGCGAAAATGTGCTCAATAGATAGTTTTCGCCCCTATTACTTAGCTTAAAAACATCTGTTTGATAATAAGGGAAATCATTTCCCAAAATAACTGATTCTAGCATTTCAAAATCCACGTCAACACCTACTCTTTTACGAAGATAATCGGTACTTGAGGTGATGTAAGTTTTCTCCAATCTATTTATGAAAGTAAGACTGTCGGGCATAATCTGCACCCTAAAAACCTCAATCCCCATAACCGCAGTAATACTTACCCAAATAAGGCTGTCCTTACGAATTCTTATTTGCCCATTAAACATCTGATTATCGTCAGGTCGATGATATGTGCCTTTAAATTTAGCGCTGAACCATTCAGCATCAAACTCATTACTATTCATCAACTTATAAACAGAATCTACCTCCGTTTGTTTGGCTACTTCAACAACTTCAACATTCTTTTTCCTACTACATGAAGCAAAAAAAATGCTCAATAAAAGTATATATATTACTAACTTTTGCATCTTATTACGATTTATTAATCTCCAGATCAAGGAGCTGTATTTGTTTATTATTTGGGTACTTAATCAATGCTAGCTTTACCCATTTATTAGCTTCTTCTTTTTGCCCATCTTGATATAAACTATAGGCGTATACAAATACACTATAGGGATTATCAATATCTATTTCCAAAGCTTTTTTAGCCAGTGCAATTGCTCTGTCCATATCTCGCTTATTAAGAGCAAGGTAGTAAGCATAATCTCGAACAATATCAATATTTTGGGGATCTAACATAAGTGCTGTATTATAATTTGCTACAGCATTATCAATTTCTCCCAAATGCATTTCAGCCTTAGCTCTTAATGAAAGCATCATAGCCTTTTCATTCTTTTTGTATAAAAAATTGTTCCCCATTTTTGCCTTCTGCTTTACTTCTTTCCAATTTCCTAAATCTGCATTTGCAACTCCATTATAAAAGTATAAACTTGCCTGCTGAGGAAATAAGTGCAATGCCCTTTCACTATAATTTAATAAGCTCTTAGTATCAGAAATATTATTAGCAGCAATCAGCAACTGTTCCCATATTACGAACCTACTACTATCTACTGCCAGTATGCGTTTATAATAATCAATTGCTACTTCTGTGTCTCCATTATTAAAATTATAATCAGCATTTACAGCTAATATTTTTGGCGACTTAGGATGTGTATTTGTTGCTATTAATAACAGCTTTTCAAAATAAGGTGTTATGCTACTATCTGTTTTAATAGAATTCTGTAATTGTATCAAAACCTTCATTTTAGAATCAATATCCAAGCTAGGCTCAGCCATTCCTTTCTTTAATTCATCAAATGAATTTTGTTTTTCGCCCTTGGCAGAATAAAAATCAGCCAAAGCAAAATGCACATATCCATCGTTGGGGTCTATGGCAAGTATTTTTTTATAATATTCCATCGCCGATTCTGTATCTCCTTGGCTAAGGTATATTTCAGCAACCATTCCATAATAACTCTTATTATTAGGGTTATGCGCTATTAACTCTTCAAGAACTATCAGAGCTTTTTTATATTCACCATTACTCAAATAAATTTGCTTCTTCTGGTCCAAAACTCCCTGCTCATATCCAAATAATTCTATAATCTGGTCATAGGTTTTACCCGCATTCTTATTATCCTTTTTATAAATATATAAGTTTGCCCTTTGGTAATAGTAGTTCTTGTTTTTTGGCTGCAGTTTTATTAATTGCTTATTAACTGCCAATGCTTTATCATACTGCCTTTGATCCTGATATAATCGAATTTGAAACTCTTTATACCAAATATTATTGGGGTCAATATTTGCCGCTTTAGAAATCAGTTCTAATGATTTATCTGGGTTTTCATATTCAAAAATACGAGCCATTTCATAATATGAAGCATCATGATTTGGGTTTAGGCTTATACATTTAGCAAAGCCATCTAATGCAGAGCTTCTTTTCCCCTTTAACAAATCGCGCTTTGCTCCCAAAAAAATATTTGTAAGCTCATAAGTCGATACCTGTTCATCCTTTGGAGCAGCAGCTTTTTGTGTTGATTTACAAGACGTAAAGCTTGCAACCAAAACCAAAAGAGCAATAATGCGTATTAAAAGGTTTTTCATGAAAATTATATATGAATATATTTATAAAAACTATATTTAAAGCTCTACTTAAGCTCTGAAATAGCTTTGGCCAATGCTTTTTTATTTTTCAGACCTACTAAGCGATTTGCTTCTTTACCACTTTTAAAAATAATAATTGTTGGGATGTTTTTAATGCCTAGTTTTTGAGCTATTTTGGGATTTTTCTCAACGTCAAATTTTCCAACTTTCACGTTCTTATCTTCATTGTCTTCAGCCAATTGACTTACTATAGGACCTTGAATTTTACATGGCTGACACCATTCTGCCCAAAAGTCGATTAATACAATTCCGTTCTTTATCTGATGAGCAAAATTTTTGTCCGTAAACTTTGCTAATTTCTCACTATCAGGAGTATTAATACCCGACATATACATACGATAACGTTGTATCATGAAAACAGCAATTGCCAATACCAAAATGATAATTATATACCAATAATAAGCCATAATTTGTTTTTGTTTTAAAGTAAATGTTGTGCAAAAATATGGATTTATTCTAGCTCTTTAATATTTATTAATTATTGAGTGTATACTATTCCTTATTTCCAATCTTAATATCCATATATACAGGCAAATGATCAGAAAATCCACCATGATATTTCATCCCTATGAAAGTTCTATTGGGAACAATAATTCCTTTATTATTCTTTTCTAAAAGAAAGTCTGCCGAGAAAATATGAGCCTTATTCCCCTTAACTTTAAGCAAGTTTGTTTTATCTAAAAGATTACTACTAACCACCATTTGATCCAATACCGACCATTCGCTCCCAGTTTCTCCAGCATAAAAGTGGCTGCCAATTTTTTCACTCATCAGGGGATACATAAGATTTACCAAATCGCCCTCCTTATAATTATCGGGCGACCTAGCTTTTAATCCTTTAGTAACACTTACTTCATCAGGGGTGTCATTAAAATCGCCCATTATTATAATATTCGCATAGGGGTTCTTTTTCAATATCTGCTGCGAATATTTACGAATCTCGCTTGCCACAAACTTTCGCTTAGGAATTGTAACAAAAGCACCACCATATTTCGATGGCCAATGCGTTACGAATATATGCAGAGTATCAGTATCTAAAGCTATTCCGGTGATATGTAGTATATTTCGTGTTCGAGAATTCTTATCAAAAGAAAAGCGAACATTATATGCCGTATCCTTAATCACCTTAAACTTTTCTTTACGATACAAAAGTGCAACATCAATTCCTCTATAATCCTCTGACTCATGATGAACTATAGCATATTTACTATTTTTTAAGCTGGTATGGTATGCCAAATTTATTAAGGCGTGTTTATTCTCAACCTCGCACAGGCCAATAATACTAGGCATTTCCCAACCACCAACAGAAGTCAGCACTTGTGCAATTTTCTTTTGCTTAGTCCAATACTTATACTTGCTCCAATGATTATTTCCCTCAGGCGTAAAGCTTTCGTCATGCTTAATAGAGTCTTTTTGCGGATCAAATAAATTCTCAACATTATAAAAAACTATGCGCATTGAATTAAACCCTCTTTGTGAGTCATCAAAATCCTCAGGGAATCCATTTTTACCGCTTTGAGCAGCAACAAAAGTGCTGAACACTAACCCTATAAATATAATTAAAAGCTTCATTTATCTATTATTGTATATTTATTTCTGTAAAACACAAAACTACGTATTTTATCCTTCTTTACATCTACAAATTATTAGTAATTTAGCAACGTTAAAAGATAAACCGCTAAATTAATACATGGCTAAGGAAGAAACATATAATAAAACCCCTGAAGAAGAGAATATCCTCATTCAAGAGAAGTATCAGCAGATATTAGATGCTGCAATGGTAACTGACCCTAAGAAGAAGGCTGCAATGCAAAAAGCTTTTCATTTTGCCGTGGAAGCTCATAAGGATATGCGTCGCAAAAGTGGCGAGCCATATATTATGCATCCTTTGGAAGTGGCATATATTACCGCAAATGATATAGGGCTAAAAACCACCTCAATAATTAGTGCATTATTACATGATGTAGTAGAAGACACCAACTACACTATCAATGATATAGAGGTGATGTTTGGCAAAAAAGTTGCTAATATTGTTGATGGTCTCACAAAGATCTCAGGAATATTTGTAGACTCAGGAAGTATTCAGGCAGAGAATTTTAGAAAGATTTTGTTGACCCTAGCGGATGATGTAAGGGTGATTTTAATAAAGCTTGCCGATAGGCTTCACAATATGCGTACATTGGATAGTATGCCTCATCATAAGCAAATGAAAATTACGTCAGAAACTAGCATTTTATATGCACCTTTGGCACATCGCTTAGGTTTATTTAGCATCAAAAGTGAGCTAGAGGACTTGGTTCTAAAGTATCAGAATCCTGAAGCTTACCACATGATTAATGCAAAGCTTAACGAAACTCATAGCGATAGAATTAAATTTATAACTTCCTTTATTAAACCTATTGAGAAGCACCTTAAAGAAGAATTAATAAAATATAATATTAAATTCCGTGATAAGTCAATCAGCTCCATTTGGAACAAAATGCAGACAAAGCAGATTAATTTTGAGGATATATATGACCTATTCGCTGTTAGAATAATTATTGAATCTGAATTAAATCGCGAAAAGCTTGATTGCTGGCGTACATATTCTATTGTTACAGAACAGTATATTCCAAAGCATGATAGATTTAGAGATTGGATTTCCATTCCTAAAGCCAATGGTTACGAAGCCCTACACACCACAGTAATGAGTAATCAAGGTAGATGGGTAGAGGTACAGATTCGAACTGTAAGAATGGACGATATTGCAGAGCGCGGTTTTGCTGCTCATTGGAAATATAAAGGAGCTACAAAAACTGATGTAGGTCTTGAAGATTGGTTAACACGAATCAGAGAGCTTCTTCAAAGTCCTGACTCTGATGCTCTTGATTTCTTAGATCAATTTAAACTAAACCTCTTTTCGTCGGAAATTTACGTTTTTACTCCCAAAGGTGAAATCATAACTATGAGTAAGCAATCGAAGGTAATTGACTTTGCATACGCTATACATTCCGAAGTAGGAAATAAGGCAATTGGAGCAAAAATCAATAATCAATTAGTTCCCTTAAATCAGAAATTACGTAGTGGCGATCAGATAGAAATATTAACCTCAAGTAAAAATAAGGTTAATGAAGAATGGCTAAAATGGGCTTTTACGGCTCGAGCCAAGTCTCAAATAAAGCAAGCTCTTAATCATAAAAATAAGATTAAGGTTGCTAAAGGTAAGGAGTTAGTAAAGGGGTATTGTGAGGAACTAGAGCTAAAATGCAATGATGATTTCGCCATAGGTTTTATGAAATTCACTGGCATTTCTAATCTCGATATGCTGCATAAGCAATTTGCTGATAATAAAATTAAAAAAGAGGATATCCTTGAATTTATAAAGTTTAATAAGGAGCAAAGTGGCTGGAGACGATATCTTAGCAACCCTTTTTCTAGAAAACCCAAGGCTGATGAAGACAATAGTTTGTCGGAAGCCATACAACGCAAATTGCAAAAGAAACCTGAAGGTTTATACTTATCTAAAAAATATGATCATTCAAATATAAGCATTGCAGAATGCTGTCAACCATTGCCTGGTGATGATGTTATTGGCTTTATTGAAAAAGACGAGAGCATCAGTATTCACCGCACAACTTGCCAATCAGCTTCAGACCTAATGTCGAAATATGGCAATAATGTAATAAAGGTAAAATGGCGTGAAAAAGGTCAGCTTCAGTTTCTTACAGGAATAAAAATGTATGGAAATGACTCCATTGGTATGGTAAAAGAAATATCTACTATCCTTACTAGTGTAATGGAAGTAAATATCCGATCATTTTCAATTACCACCCACGACAATCTTTTTGAAGGCAGAGCAAGTATTTATGTAAATGACAGCCCTCAGTTACAAAAGATTATTCAAGAACTGCAAAAAATTGATGGTATGGAGAAGATTTATAGGGTTGATTAATGTTTCTATCTAATAAATACATTATTTTATCTAAATAACAATATACTTTTCATAATAAAACAATATGAAACTGAAAATTATTTTAGTTGGCAAAACCGAAGAAGACTATTTAAAACATGGTATAGATATATACCAAAAACGTTTGAAAAACTATTTACCTCTAGATGTAATAGAAATACCAGCTCTTAAAAACACTAAGAAACTAAGCATAGAGCAACAGAAAATTAAAGAGGGCGAACTAATTCTTCAGAAGTTAGAAAAGTCCGATTTCATAGTAATTCTTGACGAAAAAGGCCGAGAATTTTCCAGTGTTGATTTTTCTAAATACTTTCAAAACAAAATGAACAGCGGAATAAAAAGCCTTTGCTTAATAATTGGTGGACCTTATGGATTTAGTAATGATGTATATTCTAGAGCACAACAAAAAATCGCTCTTTCGCAGATGACTTTCTCACACCAAATGATTCGATTACTACTATTCGAACAATGTTATAGAGCAATGAGTATATTAAGAAACGAGCCTTACCACCACATCTAAAATATTCAAAATTAGACTATAAATTCTTCTATTACTTATACTTAATGAAAATAAGAATATAAGTAGATTGGGTATTACTTTGCCTATAATTCATATTTCAAAATACCACATCTTTTGCAATTATAATAAGCACTATTATCCGTACATTTGCCTTCTATGGAGAAAAGATGGACATTAAATGAAGAGGTTGATAGCGAAATTGTAGATAAATTATCTAAATCGTTAAATATCAATAAAGTATTAGCAAAATTACTTGTTGGTAGAGGAATAGATAATTATGAAGAAGCTAAAAAATTCTTCCGTCCAAGTTTGGACAGCCTTCATGATCCTTTTCTGATGCTCAATATGGACAAAGCAATTGATAGAATTGACTACGCCATTGCCAATGAGCAAAATATCCTTATTTATGGTGATTATGATGTAGATGGCACAACCTCTGTAGCCCTTGTTTATTCATATTTCAAAAACTATTTTGACAATAATAATCTAAATTCAAAAATTGATTTTTATATTCCAGACAGATATAAAGAAGGTTACGGAATATCATTTGATGGGATTGATTATGCCGAAAATAACAAGCAAAGTCTTATAATTGCTTTGGATTGCGGAATAAAGTCTGTAGATAAGATTGAGTATGCAAATTCAAAAAATATTGATTTTATTATTTGCGATCATCATACTCCTGGCGATATTGTTCCTGATGCTGCTGCCGTTTTGGATCCTAAGCAGAAAGATTGTAATTATCCCTATAAAGAACTATCTGGTTGCGGTGTTGGCTTTAAACTTTTGCAAGGATTTAATCAACAAAATAATATTAAGTTTGCAACATTAGAACCTTATTTAGACCTTGTGGCAATAAGCATTGCTGCGGATATTGTAAAGGTAGATGGTGAGAATAGAGTACTTGCTCATTTTGGGCTGAAAAGACTTAATACTAATCCTCGCCCCGGAATAGAATGGATACTTAATTACAGCAATATAAACCGACAGAAAAAAACATCTCCTGAAGGTTTTGTTTTTGATAGAGAGTTGAGTATTAGTGATATAGTTTTCACTATTGCTCCTAGAATAAATGCTGCTGGCAGAATGGATACCGGCAAAAGATCAGTAGACCTTCTTATTTGTACAAGAATGGATAAGGCAAAAAACATTGCTGAAAACATTGATAAATACAATAGCAAAAGACGAACGCTAGATACTGGTACTACTGAGCAAGCTTTGGAAATTATTGCCAATAACGAAACACTTAAAAACGCCAAATCTACAGTTGTATATCACGAGACTTGGCATAAGGGTGTATTGGGAATTGTAGCATCTCGCCTTACCGAAACCTACTATCGCCCCACAATTGTACTTGCCTTAGTTGATGGTATTTATACAGGCTCGGCACGCTCAGTAAAAGGATTTGATGTGTATGAAGCCATAGATTCATGCAATCATTTATTGGATAGTTTTGGTGGTCATATGTATGCTGCTGGTCTATCTTTAAAAGAAGAAAATATTGACGAATTTGTTCGTCTTTTCGAAAAATATGTTAGCGAAAACATTTCATTGCTTTCACTACGCCCCGAAATTACAATTGACTCTTACTTAAGTATCGACGATATTACTGATAAGTTTTATAATGTACTAAAGCAATTTGCTCCTTTCGGACCAGGCAATATGTCGCCAGTATTTATTTCTGATGGACTTGTGGATACAGGTTATGCTCGTGTTGTGGGTAAAAACCATTTAAAAATGCAGGTTTGCTATCCTGAAAACAGAATGACTTCATTCAATGGAATTGGCTTTGGATTGGCAGATAAATATTCCGTTATTAATACAAAATTACCTTTTGAAGTAGCCTATTCCATAAACGAAAATGTGTGGAAAGAAAGGGTTAGCCTTCAGTTTATGATTAAGGATATACGAATTTCAGAACATTAGAATTATGAAAGGTATAGTAGTAGAATCCACAGGAAGTTGGTATAAGGTAGAGGCCGAAGATAAGATTTTGTATCGTTGTAAACTCCGTGGACACTTCAAAATTAAAGGAATAAAATCCACAAACCCAATTGCGGTTGGAGATATTGTAGATTTTAAATGGGAAGAAAAAGCGGAAATGGGATGGATAACAAAAATCCATGAACGCAAAAATTACATTATTCGTAAATCTGTAAATCTATCCAAAAGATCACATATTATTGCTTCTAATATTGATTTAGCTTTATTAATAATCACATTAAATCACCCACGCACAAGTACTGGATTTATCGATAGATTCTTAATTACTTGCGAAGCTTATCATATTAAGGCTCATTTAATTTTCAACAAAATAGATTTATATACTGAAAAGGAGAATACCGAAGTTCAGAATCTTATGAATCAATACGAAAGTATTGGGTATAAATGCTATAAAACCTCGGCAAAAACTAGCGAAGGTCTTGAAACTCTTCGTGGTGTTATGGGTGACAAAACTTGTTTAGTTTCAGGTCATTCGGGCGTTGGAAAGTCAGCACTGATAAATGCTATCGACCCTTCTAAAGATATTCGTATTGGCGAAATATCTGATATTCATAATAAAGGAAAACATACAACTACCTATGCTCAAATGCATACTTTAGATTTTGGAGCAAGGATAATTGATAGCCCAGGAATAAAGGAATTTGGTTTATTCGATTTTAAGAAAGAGGAGCTTTGTTCTTATTTTCCAGAAATGATAGTAATAGCCAACGAATGTAAATACAATAATTGCACTCATGTGCATGAGCCTCAATGTGCTGTTAAAGACGCTGTTGAATTAGGCTATATTTCTGCCGATAGATATTTAAACTACTTAAATATGCTTGATGGTAAAGAAATGAACGAAGGATATTAATTTAAATTATAATACACTAATTATTACCATTTTATAATTATGAAAATCGCTGATTTCACGGATTTATTTGCTGAAGATATCGAAAGTACTAACTTTTTTGACTCCATTGCTAGTAAAACTCCACATAATCTTCTTCGTGGAATGATTGGCTCATCGAGCTCTATATTAGCTTATAATCTTCATAAAAAACAGCCAGGAATTTCTCTTTTTATCCTCCCAGATAAAGAGTCTGCCGCTTATTTTATGAACGACCTTGAGCAGCTTATGGGCGAAAGTGGCAAGCGTCTTGATAAAAAGAAAGTTCTTTTTTTTCCTACTGCATATAAGAAAGCTTACGACCTTGAGCATACCGATAATAATAATCTTTTGCACCGTACCGAAGTTATAAAAAGAATAGGTAGCAGTAGCAAAAATTTATTTATTGTAAGTTTTCCTGAGGCAATGAGCGAGAAAATAATTTCAAAAGCCTATATAGCCAAAAACACAATGAAAATGAGTGTTGGTGAAGAACTTAGCTTCGATTTTATTATAGAGTTATTACAAGAATATGGTTTTGAGCAAGTGGATTTTGTGGTTGAGCCTGGGCAATTTGCCTTTAGAGGTGGCATAATCGATATATTTTCTTTCTCCAATGATTTTCCTTACAGAATAGAGTTTTTTGGTGACGAGGTAGAGAGCATTCGTAGCTTTGATACTACTAATCAACGATCATTAGAAAACCATAATAAAATATCAATACTTCCAAACGTACAAGATAGAAGTATTGTAGAGAAAAGAAGTGATATATTTTCGTTCTTACCTCCAAATACTAGAATTTGGACAACAAATTTTAAGTTTGTTTTCGATATAATAGATAAATCTTTTCTTAAAGCAGAGAAATTATTCCATGAGTTCAATGGTGAAGTCAAGCAATTGGAACCTCAAGAGTTATTTGTAAATTCTGAGGTATTTAGTCAAGGATTACAAAAGCATATTACCATTGAAATATCGGATTATAGTCATTTTGATGATTATAAGGGATTTGAATACGATATGCGCCCACAGCCACCTTTCAATAAGAAATTTGATTTACTTATTGAAAACCTGCAAGAGAATAGTGCTGAGGGAATTAGCAACTTCATAATTGCTGATCAAGATAATCAGATAAAGCGAGTAAGTCAAATTTTTGAGGACATATCGGCTGATGAAGACGAGCCTATTGCAATAAAATGGCAACCAATTCTACTAAGCTTGCAAAATGGATTTATTGACAAAAGAGCAGGAGTTGCTTGCTATACCGATCATCAAATTTTTGAAAGGTATCATCGCTTTAAACTAAAGGAACGATTTAGCAATAAAGAGGCTATTACCTTAAAAGAAATATACAATCTACAACCTGGAGATATTGTTACTCATGTTGACCATGGAATTGCAAAATTTGGAGGTCTTGAAAAGATAAATAATAACGGTAAAGTACAGGAAGCTATACGATTACATTTTCAGAATAATGATCTTATTTATGTAAGTATACATGCTCTGCATAGGGTATCAAAATATGTAAGTAAAGACGGAATAGCACCTAAACTTAGTAAATTAGGATCGCGAGCATGGGCAAAACTAAAAGCTAAAACCAAAAGTAGAGTTAAGGATATTGCAAAGGAGCTCATTAGTCTTTATGCAAAGCGAAAAGCCATTAAGGGTTATGCTTTTGAATTAGATTCTTTTCTGCAAACTGAGCTAGAGGCAAGTTTCTTTTTTGAAGATACTCCCGACCAAGTAAAAGCCACTATCGATTTCAAAAAAGATATGGAAAGCGATACTCCTATGGATAGGCTTATTTGTGGTGATGTAGGCTTTGGCAAAACTGAAATTGCTATACGTGCAGCCTTCAAAGCTGCTGCAGATAGCAAGCAAGTTGCAATATTAGTTCCTACCACAGTGCTTGCGTTACAGCATTATCATACTTTCCGAAATAGGCTTAAAGATATGCCTGTGAGAGTTGATTATATAAATAGATTCCGCTCGGCACAGCAACAGCGCAAAACTCTTGAGGATCTGGCCGAAGGAAAAGTTGATATTCTAATTGGCACACATAGGATTGTTAGTAAGGATATAAAATTTAAGGATTTAGGCTTGTTAATTATTGACGAAGAGCAGAAATTTGGTGTTGCAATTAAGGAAAAACTAAAAAATATTAAGCTAAATATTGATACTCTAACTCTTACTGCTACACCAATACCACGAACATTACAGTTTTCGCTAATGGGTGCCCGTGATATGAGTATTATAAACACTCCGCCACCAAATAGGTATCCTGTACAAACCATGTTACAGCCAATAAATGAGGATGTAATTCGTGAGGCAATTCAGTATGAAATAGCTAGGCGTGGACAGGTTTATATTATTAATAATCGTATAAAAAACATTTACGAAATAGCTCTGATGATAGAGAAACTTGTGCCTCATGCTAGAGTTTGTGTGGGACATGGGCAGATGGAAGGAAAAAAATTAGAGAAAACCATGCTTGATTTTGTTGCTGGTGATTATGATGTACTAGTGGCAACCACCATTGTAGAATCGGGACTTGATATTCCGAATGCCAACACAATGATAATTTACGATGCTCAAAACTATGGACTTAGCGACCTACATCAGCTTCGTGGGCGAGTAGGTAGAACAAATAAAAAAGCATTCTGCTATCTTTTAGCACCACCATTATCAGCATTAACTCAAGAGGCACGCAAAAGATTACAAGCCATTGAGGAATTTTCGGATTTGGGCTCAGGATTTAATATTGCCATGCGCGATCTTGATATCCGTGGTGCAGGAAATATACTTGGTGGTGAGCAAAGTGGATTTATTTCGGAAATTGGTTTCGAAATGTTCCATCAGATTATGGATGAGACCATTGCGGAGCTAAAAGAGAATGAATTTGCTGATGTGTTTTTTGAAGAAAACAAAAAGAAGAAGAAAACTTTTGTCAAGAATACAAGGTTTGAGTCTGACCTTCAGATTCTTATTCCTGATACATATATAGACCAAACAGCAGAAAGACTTGCCTTTTATAAAAAATTAGAAGCATGTAAAACTGAAGAAGAAATTGATAAATTTAATCTTGAGTTGATGGACCGATTTGGTAAAATACCAGTGGAAGTAGAGCAACTAACCGATAGTTTGCGATTACGATGGGAGGCCAAAAATCTGGGAATAGAAAAGCTTATAATTAAAAACAATAAGATGGTAGCTTGGCTTGTTTATCAACAAGATTCGGAATACTATTCGAGCAAAATATTCTCTGGAATATTAAACTATATGCAGCATAGGCCTAGTGATGTAAGCATGAAAGAGAATAAGGAGAAGCTAACGCTAAACTTTGGGCAAACAATCTCTGTATCACGAGCTTTAGAAAAGTTACTAAAAATTAATACTTGGCTGAAAAATCTATAATATTTTGATAAATAGGCATTATTTTTCTTTGCAAAAAATATGAATTTTTACTATCTTTGGAAACTCAAATCTGTAAACAATAAAAACACAATATAATGGCAGGAATTAATAAAGTAATTTTAGTAGGAAATTTAGGCGCTGACCCTGAGGTTAGAGCTTTAGAGAATGGAACAAAAGTAGCTACACTAAGCATAGCAACTACTGAGTCGTATAAAGACAAAGCAGGTGCTTGGCAAGAGCAAACAGAATGGCATAGAGTTGTACTTTGGCGTTGGCTGGCTGAGAAAGCTGAGAGAATGAAAAAAGGTAGCAAAGTTTATGTTGAAGGAAGTTTAAAAACTCGCTCATGGACTGATAAAGATAATATAACAAGATATACAACCGAGATTGTTGGTGATAAGACCTTACTTTTAGATAAGTCTGAAGGTGGTGGAAATTATCCTCCTACACCAGGTGTATCTGATGCTCCTGCACAACCTCAAGCTACAGCGGCTGCAACATCAAATGCTACAACTCCTGAACCTCAAATTGCTGCAACTACAAGTGCACCAGAGGACGATCTTCCTTTCTAAATAACAATTTTAGAATTTAATAAACTCACTAAAAAACTCGATACGGATATAAACCTATCGAGTTTTTTACCTTAAATCACAAAAATGGAAAACAATAATATTTGGGAATATAAATTCAAAGTACGCTCTTTTGATGTTGACAAAAATAAAAATATCACACTCACAAGCATAAGCGAATATTTGCAAGAAGTAGCTGGTGATCATGCAAATAGCATGGGCTTTGGTTACCGACAACTTGTTCTCCAAGATATGGTGTGGATACTTTCTGGAATAAAAATAGAGGTTGAAAGATTTCCTATTTGGGAGGAAGAAATGCGTATTGAAACATGGATTGTTGGGAACGATAAATTCCTATCGCGTCGTGATTTTGAATGGTACGATAGTAAGGGAAATCTAATTATAAAGGCTAGTACAAATTGGATACTATTTAATACAGCAACCCGCCGTCCTCAGCTAGTTGAGCGCATGGAATTTCCTGTGGAAATGTACCCAAATAAAGTAGCAACCACCTCACCAATTAGCAATATACGAAGCAAATTTGATGACAATAATCCTTATGAATATAAGGTACGCTATACTGATTTGGATATGATTGGCCATATGAATAACACAAAATACATTCAGCTATTGATGGATTATTATGGTGAGGAATTTCAAAAATTGAAGACATTTTTTAGCATAGATATCAACTTTAAAACCGAAGCTAAGTTAAATGATGCATTATTACTTAGCAGCAATACCATTGACGAGAACACAACATATCACGAACTAAAAAAAGCAGCCGACTCTAAAGTCAACTGCTTGTATATTGTTATTTGTAAGTAGATATCTTCTTAGTCAAACATCACTTCTAAACTATTACGTTTTTTGTCTTTAAACTCCATAATTACTTTAGTATTATAAGAGTTTATTGGCTCTAAGCGAAGCTCTGTTAACTTATTAAATAGCTCACTCTTACCTTTTTTACTAAACTTATCAGCATAATACTCTTGTATATTATTATCGTATGATGAAAAATCTAAATTCACTCTTCCAATCATTGCATAATTATTAAGATATTTTGCAATTTCAGAGTCTTTTAATGATGGTGATTGTGCTTTCTTTTTAACAAAATCACTAATTAATGCATTATCATTAGTCATCATCATTACATTATCAACCATAGAAATAAATAGTGGATTGCCTTCGTCATGTATTATATAATAACCATCAACCATTTCCGATTTATTATCATTAAACACCTTAAGTACTGCCTGATATACTTCGTCATTATCTAGCTTTACTATGAATGAAGCTTTAAATTCCACAGGGTTTCCACAGCTGTTTTCGATAGTGTCGGCACCAGTATCAAGGCTAATACCATGAATATTGAAAACCACTTCGCCATTAATGGATCTGAATATTTTTTCAATATCCACATCCAAAGAAGCTTCGGCCATACTTTCCATTCCATCAACATTTACCTGACGCTCATTATATAGATACTTTATCATACGATAAAACTCATGAGCATCAATTGCTGATGAAAAATTAATAAAGCTTTTATTCGGAAGGTATTTTAATATATCTGTATCAAAATCCTCTTTTACAATGTGGAATTTCTCAATTAGTGATTTCAGCTCATCAGGTAATATTAATTCAGAAGTAGCCTCAGCAAAACCATTCTCAAAACTAATATAATGTCTGTACTCAATGCCTTTAGTATTTACTGGCAACTGCATCATTACTATTGTTTTATACTCCTGAGGTATTCTATTAAGAATAAAGTCGCTATTGAGCCATACACTAATATCTTTCTTGTTTTCATAAAAATCGACAAACGATTTATTAGTTGCAATTGAACCTTCTTCGGTCTGATTAATAAGTTCGGAAACTCTATTTATTAAATATTTATCTTCCTTTTTTCCTTTTGTAACATTAAAAATTACAGCAGTTTCATTATTCCAGGCAATAATTGAACTATTATTCACCTTGGTAGATATCATATAGTTAACACCCTCTTTTACATCAAAGCGTAGTGAGTCCATATTATCTTTTGTGGCTTTAGTAAGCATTATTTCAAACTTACTTGCGTCTGCTATTCCAAAATTAACAGCCATTGAGGTATACCAACCATTTTTATTAGCCATTCCATAAGCAAAAAACTGCTTAGAGAAATCTACACCACTTTGCTTAGGATCATCAAAAATGTATGAAAACTCCATTAATTTCGCATAATCATCAGCGTCCATATCAACACTATCGAATACGCTAATGTTTTTATAAAACTCTGTATCAGTAATGGATTTATTACCACTCTTTTGTAATAGCTGACTAGGATTCAGCGTAAAAACAAATGTAGCATTTTCAGGAATATGATTTAGCTCCTGAGGCTTATCATTACTGCACGACCAAAGCATAACAGTAAATAATATAATAACGGCAACTAATTTATTGTTTCTCATAATAGAATAATTTTTTTTAAATAATGTGATGCAGTTTTGACGTGGCAAAACTCGATTTGTTACACCTGTTTTTTGATGCTATAAAATTAATAAATATTTAATACAACGGTAAGTGTACATTGATATTGTTAATCATACCAATTTGGTATTAATTTGGTATCAGTACAAATATGGCAGAATATATACACAAAAAAAGGGATAAAACAAATGCTTTATCCCTTTTCAATAAGTTTATGTCAATTATAGCCTTGCATCAACAATATCGCGAGGAAGAATACTTTTAGCATCATAAATAACTGCGCCAGCCTCTTTAGCTGCTCTAAAGTTATAATGCTTAAATTGATTGTGAGATACCGCCAAAATAATTGCGCTATACTTATCAAGGTCATTAAGCTCATCAAGTAGGTCAATTCCATACTCGCGCTTAACATCTTCTTTATTAGCCCAAGGATCAAAAACATCTACTTCCATAGCGTATTCCTTAAGCTCAGTATAAATATCAGTAGCTCTAGTATTTCTAATATCAGGGCAATTTTCTTTGAAAGTAATACCTAGCATTAGAGCTTTGGCATCCTTAACAGATTTACCTGATTTCACCATTATCTTTACTGTTTCGCTAGCAACAAATGCTCCCATAGAATCATTCAGTCTACGTCCTGCAAGAATAATCTCAGGATGATATCCAACCTCTTGAGCTTTTTGTGCAAGATAGAACGGATCAACACCAATACAGTGACCTCCTACTAATCCTGGTCGGAAAGGAAGAAAATTCCATTTAGTACCCGCAGCTTCCAATACATCAAGTGTATCGATATTCATTGCGTTAAAAATCTTTGCTAACTCATTTACAAAAGCAATATTGATATCACGCTGCGAATTCTCAATAACTTTTGAAGCCTCAGCTACTTTAATAGTTGGTGCTAGGTGAGTTCCTGCTGTAATAATTTCGTTATATAAAGCATCAACCTCTTTTCCAATAGCTGGAGTAGAACCCGATGTTACTTTCTTAATTGTTGTAAGTGTATTTACCTTATCACCTGGATTTATACGCTCAGGAGAATATCCAACAAAGAAATGTTCGTTCATTTTCTTACCCGACATTTTCTCAATTACAGGAACACAGTCCTCTTCGGTAGCTCCAGGATATACTGTTGATTCGTAAATTACAATATCGCCATCTTTAATAACCTTAGCAACAGTTTCTGATGCTTTAATTAATGGTGTTAAATCGGGGCGATTGTTTTTATCCGTTGGTGTAGGTACAGCAATAATATAAATCTGCGCCTCACGAATTCTCTCAATATCAGTGGTATATGATGCAAATTTAGCTTCTTTCAAGTCCTCATCACTACTTTCTAAAGTATGATCATGACCTGCTGTTAATTCATCAACTCGAGCTTGGTTGATTTCAAAACCTATTACTTTACGTTTTTTACCGAATTCTACGGCCAATGGTAATCCCACATAACCCAATCCTATTACTGCTATAGTTTTCATTGCAATATTATTTTAATTTATTTTTTATATTTCAGCTTATACCTTACAATATAAACCTAATAAGCGTCTAATTAATTAGATTTGCAAAGCTACACTAAATCGTTCAATAATAAGTACGAAAATCACCTATTTATTTTGAGATTTATCCATTCTCAGAAAATCAAAATTTTACGTATTTTAGCTTTTATTAAATCCTTCTAGAATATTCATCGTCACCATAAAGGTGTTTGTTGCTTCATATTTGAACTTAATAAGGCATCCAATATATTAGGGGGGAGTTCCTTGTTATAATCATTTAAAAAACTATATTTCATAAAATTATAGTTACAACTATAATAAACCCCATTAATTTAGTGGTAGAACCTTTTTTTTAATAGAATTAATTAACTGAACCCAAAGTTAATAATATTTTTTTTAACAGTGATTTTAAATCATACCTTTGTTTCAACTAATAATCATATAATTATGGAAGATCCAACTAACCTTGAAATATTAACGAAATTTGCAAAATCAACCGATAGGCAAATTTTTAATGAAGAGATTATTTATCCTTCTAGCGGTGGAGTACGCAATTATCAAAAGCCCAAAGAGGTTATATATATCCCAAATGATAGCACAAACTCGTGCTTCTTTATCTGGCTTAGCGACCCTTTTGCTAAGGGTGGTTTTGCAACTGATATTTGTGGGGCTTTTATTCCATTATCGTCAAATATTAAGTCCGAATTGAATATCAGAAAGCGGTTTTTAATCGATAAATTAAACCCTTTATCAAAATCAAAAAATAATATTGGCAGTAGTAATTTTCAATCTAAAGTGGTAATAAAAGGAGATACCGAAGACTCTGCAATAAAAAACCTGCTATCACATTCTAGGGTGCAAAAGCATATTGTAAAAGCATTTGATATACAAGAATTACTAAATATATCTATCAATGAGTTTAAGATAGATTTTATACCTGAGCTAAAAGACAAATCTTACATTTCGATAATAAACCCACAAACATGGTGTACAGAGAAACAGCAGATTGAGGATATTTTTAAATATATGGAGGAATTGAAGGCCCTTATTTATAACGACTTCTAACTCCAAATGAGTTACCTATTTGTAGCACAAGGTGCGGAAACTAGTTTCAAAGTACGTAGGACTTGCCTATCTGCAATAAAAAAATTATTCCCCAAAAACCAGAAAAAGCCAATTTCATTAAAGAAATTGGCTTTTTTTTAAAATATATTTAATTGCTATTTATTCAGCAGTAGCGATAGGCTCGCCAGTAGCTTTAGCAATAATTTCGTCGTCGGTAAGAATACGTCCACAGTATTCGCAAACGATAATTTTCTTATGCATACGAATATCTAACTGACGTTGAGGTGGAATTTTATTGAAACAACCACCACAAGCATCACGTCCGATTGGCACAACAGCAAGACCATTGCGCATATTGTCGCGGATACGCTTATAAGCTGTCAACAAACGCTCTTCAATAAAAACTTCGTTCTTTTCAGATTCAGATCTTAATAAGTTTTCCTCTTTTTCTGTTTCAGCAATGATTTCGTTAAGTTTATCATTCTTAGCTTGAAGATCAGCCTCACGCTCAGTAAGTTTAGATTTAGCCTCAATGACAACTTCTTTCTTCATCTGAATAGCGTAGTTAAACTCCTTGATTCGCTTTTCAGCCAACTGAATCTCAAGATTTTGATACTCAATTTCTTTAGTCAAAGAATCGTACTCACGGTTATTTCTAACGTTCATACGTTGGTCTTCGTACTTCTTAATCAATGAAGCGCCCTCAATAAGAATAGCTTCCTTATCTTGAATATCGTTTTCGATATCTTGAATTTCAGAATTTAGCTTCTCTATGCGAGTTTGTAAACCAAGTACGTCGTCTTCTAAGTCTTGTACTTCTAATGGTAATTCACCACGAATGATTCTAATTTTATCAATTTTAGAATCAATATTTTGTAATTTGGCCAAAGCCACTAACTTTTCTTCTACAGAAATATCAGCGTTATGTGCATGCTTTGTTTTGTCAGCCGTAGATTTGCTCATAGGTTATTTTTCGTTAAATTCCTGATTACAAATAATTTACCGGATTTGTATTAATGTCCGAAATTTGGACTGCAAATGTAGGTATTTTTTCTTTAATAATACTGAATAATAATGTGTTTGTAAATTGCTCGCTTTCATAATGGCCAATATCTGCCAATAGTATTGAATTGTCGGCATCAAAGTATTCGTGATACTTAATATCGCCAGTTATATATACATCAGCACCAGCACTTTTGGCAGTATTAATAAGAAAGGCTCCACTACCTCCACAAATGGCAACTTTTTTGATTTTTTTATTAAGTAAATTGGTGTATTTAATCCCCTGAGCTTTGGTAATATTTTTAATACTATTCAAAAAAGGAAGTTCGTCAGTTGCCTCTGGCAATTCTCCTATAATTCCTGCGCCAATATTGCTAATATTATTCTCCACTTTATAAATATCGTAAGCAACCTCCTCATAAGGATGTGCCTGCAATAAAGCGTTGATTATTTGCCCCTTTAAATGTGATGGGAAAATTGTTTCCAAGCGAATTTCTTTCTCTTTATGTAGTTCGCCTATATTTCCCACAAAAGGATTTGCTTGCCCATTAGCCCTAAAACTACCTAGGCCATCGCTCTCAAAACTACAGCTATCATAATTGCCAATATGCCCTGCTCCGGCTTCGAAAATTGCTTGCTGCACTTGCTGCTTATGACTTATGGGAGTATAAACCACCAGCTTATTCAAAATACCGCGCTGTGGATTCAGGGTTTTAATATTTTTCAGCCCAAGTTTGTCTGCAAGTATTTTATTGGTCCCATTTATAATATTATCCAAATTGGTATGTGCCGCATAAAGTGCAATATCATTTTTTATGGCCTTTATCACAATGCGCTCAACATAGTTTTTGCCATTGAGTTTTTTTATACCACCAAAAATTATTGGATGATGCGATATTATTAGATTTGCGCCAATACTTATCGCCTCCTCAATAACCTCTTCCGTTACATCAAAACAGATTAAAGCCTTATCAATATCGGCATTTGCAGAGCCAACAATTAACCCAGCATTATCGTAAGACTCCTGCAAGGATAGCGGCGCATAGCTTTCTATTGATGATATTATTTTCTTGAGTTTCATTATTCGAATTTTATAATTATGAATTATTGATTTTTTTGTTTCAGGATTAATACTTTTGATTCCAGGTATCCCTTAACACCTTTATCGTGTCCTCCTGGCAATAATACTGCATCAAAATTTAATTCTTGAGCATCAACATATTTTATTGGGTTACAAAATGATTCGTTTTTTTCTAATTCATAGTATGCATCTACAGCATCTTTACGAGCTTGTAGTATAAACTTCCAAAAACCTAGTTTTTTGCCTGTTAACATTATGTTATCAGCAGTAGCCTTTTTGTCACTAAGAGTAGCAAAAACAATTTCAATGTTATTTTTCATAATTTGTATCCAAGGTATAGCAACTTCTGATGGATCAAAACCATATAAGGGAATAGGTGTCAATATTTTTTTATTCATAGTTTTTCTATTTCAGATACAAAACACACTTCTTAGTGAATATCCTTATTTATTATTAGTTTTTTACTAGTTACTTTCACGTTATTAACTGTAATTAAATACGTATAAACACCACTTTTTAAATTATTAGTGTTTATTAATATTTCGTTACTACCTACTGAATAATATCCATTTTGAGATAAAATTTGTTTTCCTAGCATATCAATAATTCTTATTTCTACTAGCGACTTTTCTTGCAGATTTATTTCTAATGTCAACAAATCGTTTGTTGGATTTGGGTAAATATTAACTGCTCTAATTCCTGATTTCTCAGTTGTATTTATTGATGAAGTATTTAAGTCGATAGGCTGTTGTTGGGTAACACAATGTATCATTCCTCCATTCTCATATAAGTTTCTTACATCTATTCCAATAACTGTTCTGTTCGGATAAAGCCCTTGAATTATTGAATTAGCAATAGTATCATTTAAGTCATTATAATTTGGCACTAAAACCACATTATTTGCAATATAGTAATTGCAATATGAACCTTTATAGCCCAGTTGATTTCCATATGCAGTAGTTACGTTATTCTGTGTTAGAGGAACTGTTACAAAATTATATGCAACTCCATTTGTATTTTTAGCATTATGTAATGTGTCAATATCTTTTGGCGATAATTCCCAATATTGCAAATCTGAATTACTAAAAGTTACTATTGTGCTATCATTTGCAAATTTTACAAATCCATCAATATGCATATCTGTTATTTCAGAACCAGAAACCCCATCAAGCCAAATAAAGTTAGCAATTCCCATATTTGTTGTCAAATAACTTTCAATCTGAGTTTCTGTTAATCCAAGATTTCTGCTGGAGTGTGTTATCGAGCTTCTTGTGGCAATCATAGTACCGTTTCCGTCTTGCTCGATAGCTCCACCCTCTAATACCATTGCACTTAAATCAACAACGGCTAATGCCAAATCGCTTGCTAATGACGTAGGTATAATATCGCATTTTGAATATGGAGCATCATTACCCCAACCATTAAATCCCCAATCAAGAATAGTCAACACATTATTTGTATCATAAACAAACATAGGCCCATTATCCCTGACCCAAACATCATCGTTTTGGTGAATAAAGAAATCAATATTTGTGATGGGGATACCAGCATTATTCAAAAGTGCAATTATTCTGTTTTTCTCAGTTATATTATACGCTACAATATGAACTTTTTCATTATTTACAAGCGCTGCGGTCATTTCTACCCATGTATTGTCTAGGGAGTTTCTGTAAAACATCCCATAGGTATAATGGTGTGGCCATTGCAACCACGTCCCTTCATGTTCAACAGTTTCTTCTGGCATTATATATTGTGAATATGATTTCATATTTGCAATTAAAAATAAAGCTATAATATATCCAATTATTAATTCTTTATGTTTCATTATTATCATATTAATATATATAGTCTTAGGATGACGAAAGTAGTATTAATTATTTTGCTTAAACTAAAAAACCGCAGGAAAATTCCAAAAAAAGGATTTTCCGCGGTTATTTTACGTCATACGGTGTTTAATTGCTGATTATTAGCTTTTTGATGATTGTTGTATTTTTGCCTTTTAGTTGAACATAATACATTCCTTTAGATAAGTTGGTCTCAATCTGAATTATTCCATTATTACAAATCTGTTTTCTAAAAACAACTTTACCATTATCATCATTAATAACAAGCTCCTCAATATTTTCTGAAATCTCAATAGAGAAAGTGCCATTATTAGGATTTGGAAAAATATTAATTGTATTTTCATTAGGAATAGTATTGGCAAAACCTACAGTAGTATAATCAACCGTTACAAATGCACTATCCTGACATTGACTATAGTCTGTAATAATAACCTTATAATCGCCAGCAACTAAATTAATAGCGGTATCATTACTTTGGCTATTTACATCATTCCACAAGTACATATACTGACCCCAAGAACCACCACTAGCAACTACCCAAGCTGTACCGTTATTAAGAGCAGGGGACTCTGCTGTAGAATATGTAGTTCCAATAATTTGTGTTGGTTGTAATACCTCAGTGCTATCGATAATAGTACAATTATGTGCATCGGTAATAATAACAGAGTGGTACCCAGCTCCCACATTACTTGCATCCTGGGTAGTATCGCCATTACTCCATAGATAAGAATATGGACTTACACCACCAGTGGTACTAAGATTGATATTACCATTAGTATAACCATAGCATTGCAACTGATTACTTGTATAGCTTGCTGAAATAATACTCGGTTCGGCAATTATTACTGAATCATTAATAATATTATTAGCCGTGTCTGTAATTGTAATATAGTATGTTCCTGCTGCTAATGAGTTAATATTAGTAGTAGTATCGCCAGTTGACCAAAGATAAGAATACACCAAACCTCCTCCTGCAGCAATTGCAGTTGCCGATCCATCAGAAAGGCCATTACAGCTAATATCGGTTTTATTAATAGTCAAACTCAATGGAGGAGGTCCGCTAAGATTACCCATTTTAGCAACAAACATATCGTCACCATTATTACTATTTGTAGCTCCTGCGAAAGCCATTCCATTCCAATTTCTTACTACACCATCAGGATTTAACGTGCCAGTAACAATTACATTTCCCCATATATCGGTAGTTATTCCGTAACCTGCATCGTGCCAGCCAGAACCACCATGTACTGCCCAGTTAAAATTACCAGAAGTATCGTATTGTGCTGCATAAGGATCTTCGTAGGCAAAGGATGCGTTTGAAGCTACATTCTGTAAGTAGTATGTTCCAAAGTAGATGTTTCCTTCAAAATATCCTACAGTATTTACATTTCCTAAATCATCGCAAGCTACGTCTCTACCACCGGCTTCTCTTCCGCCACCAGCAGATCGTACCCAAGAAAAAACTCCTGTATTACCATACTTTGCTGTAAAAATATCCTGAGAAGGGCTACTACCATACAATTCTGTAGTTGAGGTAATACTACTTGCTCCAGTACCTGTTCCAAAGGTTGCTGTTCCATAATAATTTCCTGTAATATAGAAATTACCATTATTGTCGCAATCCATTCCTCGGGCTTCTTCATAAGAGCTACCACCTGCTTTTTCTGCAAACATTAATGCGCCAGTGGCTCCATTATATTTTGCAATAAAAATATCGGCACTTCCACTTGATGTTAAGCTAGTTCCTGTAGCAAAAGTGGCTGTTCCTGTAAATCTTCCTGTTACTCCTACATTTCCTGAAGGATCAACAGCACAACCGTATCCCAAATCGTCTTGACTACCACCAATTTTCTTCACCCACTGAAATACTCCTGCTGCATTATGCTTCATAATATATGCATCACTCATTCCTGAGGAGGTAAGTGTTACTCCTGATGAAAAAGTTGCTGTTCCTTGAAAATAGCCAATAACAAAGCTATTGCCACTAGCATCAACTGCCACATCAAAGGCTTCATCTCCATCAGCAGTGCCACCAACACCACCTTTTACCCACTGCGCTACACCACTGCTATTATATTTAGCTAAATACACATCGTAACCACCATTACTAGTTACTGTAATACCGCCAAAAGTAGCTGATGTATTAAAATAGCCTGTAACAAATACATCACCACTTGGAGTAACTGCTATAGCTCTTCCTCTTTCACTGGCATTGCTTCCACCACCTTTTACTGCCCATAATACCGTTCCTGTAGGACTGTATTTTACTAAATACATATCTCGTCCACCAGTAGAGGTAAGTGATATTGCACCAAAAGTTACCGTTCCATTAAAGCCACCACAGGCATATATATTTCCTGTTGCATCGGTTCCTACTCCCCAGCCATCATCTACTCCTGAGCTTCCTGCCCAAGCGGTAAAACTTGTGGCTGGTGCTTGGGCAATGGTGTTCATCCCACTAATAAGTAATAATGCAAAAAACAGTGTTCTTAATTTTGTAATTGATCTAATCATAATATGAGTTTTAATAATCGTTATAATTGTTTAATAAATTTCTTAACTATTTCCCCTTTTTCGGTCCTTAGCTTAAGATAGTATGTGCCTATTTCTAATTCAGAAATTTTAATCAAATTAGGCTTATTGCTACCCTTTTCAAGAATCTTTCCTGTAGAATCAATAATCTGGTAGCTGTAAAAATTAATATCATTTGATATTTTGATATTCAGAAATTCAGAAGCTGGGTTAGGGAATAATTGAATTTTTTCTGAACTAATATTGGTGTTGACATTTAATGAAATGCTCGTTTTATACCATTTTTTTGAATAGCTTAAACTGCCGCCAGCAAAACTAGCTCCTAAGCCATAATAGGCAGTATTATTAATTACAAAAGACGAACACCATGCCGAGGCGCTACCCGAAGCAAGGCTCAGCGAATTAGCTACTGTCCACGAGTTATTATAGGGATTGTACTTATAAAAATCGTAAAACATTGAGCTATAATTTTCTTCTCCACCACCAATATAACCAGTATGTCCAATTTTGAAAGCAATAGTAGCTTGACGAGCATTTCCTGGAAAATTTGCTTTCTGTGTCCAGATGTCTGATGTTGGATTATACTCATAAAATGAGTTACTACCTGCCATACCAGAGGCACTTCCTAATCCAACATATATTTTTCCATCTATTACAAAGCCATTAGGAAAAATAGCCTGTCCACTAGGATAATCTGTTTTACTTGTCCAAGTATCAGCAAGGGGGTCATATTCATATACGGTATTTAAAGCATAGCTGCCATTAAAACCACCAAAAATATAAGCCTTACCATTCACACTGCAGGCAAAAGCACCATCCATAGCAATTGGCAGGTCAGCTTTTTGTGTCCATGTTGCTGTTTGCGGATCATATTCTCTAACATCCTTAATGAGGTTAAAACTTCCAGTTTTATCACCTCCACAAACATAGCCCTTACCATTAATGGCAAAACCAAAAGCCCAACCTCTATTGTATCCACTTGGGATATCGCTTAGTTGGGTCCATTGCTCAGCTTCTGACTCGTATCGATAAAAAGATTTGCTCCCCACTCCACCTCCAACATAAGCGGTATCATTAATTACAAACGCCACAGCGCCATCGGTTGATATTCCATAGTCAACAATGCTACTCCATTGGGCTTCTACTGTTAATAAACAGGAAATTAGAATGAAAATAAGTATAGTTTTTTGCACAATCAATTTGTTTTTGATAATTACTGCCACAAAACTACATCGGGAACTAGATTAAGAAACCTAATTAAACTAACAATAACCTAAAAAAAACTAAAATTAATAAACAATTGATTTTAAGCTTTTATATTAATTAAATTTGCATTTATGATTAGTAAAAAATTTCTATTTTCTATTATTGCTGTTTCAATGGCCTCCTTGGGCTTATTGTGGGGACAATACAAACTAATGGATAGTCTTTATACAGCACAAAACCAAGAACTTAATAATAAAGCTTTTGAGCTACTTAAATCTGCAATTAAAGTTAGTGAAGACAGCTATTTTTGTATTGATTTTTTTGCAAATGATTTTTTAAATTCTGGAGACCGCTTTCGGGTGATTAAGGAGTTAAAAGATGGCCACATTGATACTCTAGATATTAATTTTTGGAACACAAGCATTATGGGAGATACTATTATTTCCTATAACGAGATTGTGGCGGACTATCCGGTAAAACTCGAGACTGTTTTTTCCATGCGCTATTTAATGGATTCCACCTATGAGAAATTTGTTTCGAAAAATAATGATGAACAAATAATTAATAATTATCGATATGATAGTAGAGATGATGAAAATTTCATTCCCCTATTCGATTCTATCTTTAGATTTAAAATTTCGGAAGCAAATATCAATATCAACTATCAATACACTATATGTAAATACAATACCGATAGCAGTATTTTTCAATTTGCTTCAAACGATATTTTTATACCCAATGATAATACAATAAATGCAACCGCTTTTAAGGACACTTACTTCTTTGAACCTTATGATATTAAGGTTTCGTTTCCTAAAAAAAACACTTATTTATTTAACAATATGATTATAGTAACTGCTTTGAGTCTTACATTTATTATTATTGTATTATTTGTGGTTTTCTATTTTATTAAGACAATAATTCACCAAAAGAAACTAGCCGAAACAAAGTCGGACTTTATTCATAATATGACACATGAGTTCAATACACCATTGTCAAATGTGGGAATTGCTCTTAATAATATTTATAAAGATATTGATGGGGGTAAAACAACATTAGATAGACGAATGCTTGATATTATTAATGAAGAAAATCTGCGTCTGAAAAATAATGTAGGAATTATTCTGAATGCTTCTTTGATGGAAAAAGAAAAAATTGAATTAAATAAAGAACCCATTGCTATTAACGACTTAATTAATCGCACCGTATTACTATTTGATACTCAGAGCGAACACCTTAATTTTACTTTGAATCTTGATTCTCAAATTAGCGATTTTGTACTTGATGAAACCCATTTTACAAATGTTATTTACAACCTTATTGATAATGGTATTAAGTATTCAACAAATAATGCTGAAATAGTAATTTCTACACAGCAATCAAAAAAAGCAATCTATATCTCTATAAAAGATAATGGTATTGGCATTTCATCAAAAGATATTGATGAAATTTTCAGTAAATTCTACAGAGTTCATACTGGCAATATTCATAATGTAAAAGGCTTTGGGTTAGGATTGTCGTATGTAAAATACATTATAGAGCAACACGGTGGGAGTATTGAAGTAAACAGTGTTGTGGGAAAAGGTAGTGAATTTATTATTAAACTAATAAAGTAAAAAATGGCTTACAAAATACTTATTGTAGAGGATGATAAAAATGCTGGTTTCTTATTAGAAAAGAGCCTTGAGGATGCTGGCTATGGTACCATATTAGCACAAGATGGCATACAAGGATTAAGCTTATTTGATAAACATAATCCAGATTTATGCATTTTGGATATTATGCTTCCTTTGCTTGATGGTTTAAACTTATCGAAAGCTATTCGTAAGAAAAATAATAATATTCCCATTGTCTTTTTGACAGCTCGTACAATGCAAAATGATATTATAGAGGGTTTTAAATATGGAGCCGACGACTATATAACTAAGCCCTATGAAATGGAGGAGCTACTATTAAGAGTAAAAGCAATACTACGACGAAACCCTTCAAATATAGCTACTATTGATAATGATAAAATATTTAAGGTTGATAATTTTATATTTAGTAGTACTGAAAAATATTTAATAATAGAAGGCCAAAAAATAGAGATTAGTACTAAGGAATGTGATATAATAATTTGCTTAACCAATAATTACACAAATATTATTTCCAGAGAACATATTATGAATAAAGTATGGGGCAAGGATGATGTATTTGCGTCAAGGAGCTTGGATGTTTATTTAACACGTATTAGAAAATATTTTTCTAATAGTACGAAAGTAAAATTAATAAATGTACACGGAAGAGGCTATAAACTTATTGTGAAAGAATAATCTAGTTTATAGAAAAGTGTTTATATTTCTAAGGCACTTCATCCTTCCTTTTTTTGTTGATATTTAAGAGTGTACCATAACCTATAACAACTATAACGTGTTAAACAAAACTGACACCCTACCATATCTACACTCGTATATTCACAAAATATCTCTATTTGATCTTATACACTAATTTCATGGTAATTGATGCCGTTTTTTCTTTAGAACTGGTGTTATACCAAATTAATACCAAAACACGCCATATAAATCGTTTATATTTCCCTATTACTGCGTTAAAAATTATTTCCATAGCTATACTTCGACATGCTCAGTACAGGCTTTTATGCAAATAATTTTTG
>Ga0256842_1000516_pt1 | contig 34258 bp, 34 predicted proteins | sample 4559240metaG_FD_185973 | JGI IMG/M metagenome (GOLD analysis project Ga0256842, IMG submission 185973) | Hydrothermal vent microbial communities from Guaymas Basin, Mexico - 4559-240 | ecosystem: Environmental > Aquatic > Marine > Hydrothermal vents | place: Mexico: Guaymas Basin | collected...
CTTTTTTTTGCCTTTTTTTTAAATTGTTATTGTGTTTGCAATCTTTTGAATTTAAAAGGATATATTAATATACAAGGTGGATATTATTTTTGTTTAAGCTAAAATTATAGTTAACCCTTAATTTGTACAAAAGCAATGCGAATTGTATGAATTAATAATGAATAGCTGGGTATAATGCGGGAAAACTCTTCCGAAAAAAGTTCAGGACAAGTTAATTTATAAAAACTTAAATTTGACTATTTAAAAAATATCCAAATTTAACCTCAGTTGGATATTGGATTTCTATGAGTGAAATTTTATGTCGAACTGAGGTCATTATTTATTTAATTATCATGATTATTTGTGAATAATCCGGATTAATTTTAAACAGGATAAACTATAAATTTTTGATACTTTTAAACTCAGCTTTAAACCTTCTGTTTTCTGCGCTTTTTATTGCAATAGAAAAACATTATTTTATCAATAAGTAAATAACGCGATGCTTTTATATTATTGAATTAATAGGGGAATAATCTAATTAATTTATTTAATAGCGTTATAGCATTTTTCTATTGTTAAAAATGTTTCTTCTATATCATCGTCTAAACCCACAGAAAATCTAACTAATCCTTCTGATAGTCCCATTTTCTTTTGGTCTTCTTCTGGTACTTCTGAAGAAGTACTTTTACCCGAATTACTAAATAATGTTCTGAAATAGCCCAAACTTACTGCTAAATATCCAACCCCTTCTTTTTGCATTAGTGACATAAATTTACTTGCTTTATTTGCTGTATTTAAATCAATTGCTATCATTCCTCCAAAGCCATATTTTTCATTGAAAGTTTTCTTAATTATATCGTGGTATGGGTTGTTTTCAAGACCAGGATAAATTGCTTTTATTCCTATGTCGTTAAATCTTTTTGCCAAGTATAAAGCATTATTGCTATGTTGTTTCATTCTTATTGGCAATGTGTATAAATTCTTTTGTATATTTGTTGCACGATAAGAGTCAAGTACGCCACCTAGAAGCATACTTGTCCCATTATTTAAGTCTAGCAAACTATTTATAAATTCTTCATTTGCACAAATAGCTCCAGCTGTGGTATCATTCTTGCCATTAATAAATTTGGTCATTGAGTAAACAACGATATCAGCCCCTAATTCTTTTGGGGAAAAGATTAAAGGGGTAAATGTATTATCAACAACCAATTTTATTCCATGTTCTTTTGTTATTTTGGCTAAGCTTGGGATATCTGCTATTTGCAACATTGGATTATTCATAGTTTCAGTATACACAAGTTTTGTGTTATCTTGAATTGAGTGTTTTACTTCTTCTATATTTGTTGTATCAATAAATGTTACACTAATATTGAATTTTGGTAAATAATTTTTCATAAATGCATAAGAACCACCATAAACAGTTCTTGATGCTACTATGTGGTCGCCTGAATTACAAATTTGCAAAATTGTATTTGTAATTGCTGCCATTCCTGAACCAGTAACCCATGCTGCCTCTGTATTTTCCATAGCTGCAAGAGCTTTTGAAAGTGTGTAAGTGCTTGGATTCCAATGGCGAGAATATAAGAATGCGCCTTCTAATTCGCCATTAAAACATGCTGTCATTAATTCTCCACTGTCAAATGCAAACGTTGCAGAATCATTAATTGATTGGTTAACTCCATTATGTTCTCCTAATGAGTGTGCTTTTTCTAAAGCTGCTGCTGGATTAAATTTCATAATAATATTATTTTGTGTTACTACACTAGATTAAAATTAATTATATCGTAAGCAAAATTAATAAAAATCATATATTTATTTAGTTAATATTATTAAAAAAATAATATAATTAAGATTAAGTGTGCTTATTTTAAATATATTTAAGTTAATTATTAAAAATATTGATTTTTTCTAAAAAATATCAAGTTTTAGTGTTTTGTAGCTTCTGTTTATTATATAAATTTGTCCAAATTTTAAAATTTGAATATGGATTTTGATATAATAATAATAGGAAGTGGTCCTGGTGGCTATGTGGCTGCTATAAGAGCTTCGCAATTAGGTAAGAAAGTGGCTGTTATTGAACGAGCTGAAGTTGGTGGAATATGTTTGAATTGGGGTTGTATTCCAACAAAAGCCTTATTAAAAAGTGCACAGGTATATAATTATATGAAGCATTCTCAAAATTATGGTGTTAAAGTTGAGGGTGAAATTTTGGCTGATTTTAATGCAATGGTTGAACGTAGTAGAGGAGTCGCAGCAAATATGAGTAAAGGTGTTCAGTTTTTATTTAAAAAGCATGGTATTACTTTAATACAAGGTTTTGGGAAAATAGCTAAGGATAAATCCGTTGAAGTATTATCAGAGGTAGGTAAAAAAAGTAAATATACAGCCGAAAGTATTATTATTGCTACCGGTGCAAAAGCTAGACAATTACCAAATTTACAAATTGATGGTAAAAAGATAATTGGATATCGTCAAGCAATGACTATGGAAAAACAACCAGAATCTTTGTTAGTAGTTGGTTCAGGAGCTATAGGATCAGAATTTGCACATTTTTATCATAGTATTGGAACGAAGGTGACTTTAGTAGAGTATCTTCCAAATATTTTACCTTTAGAGGATGAGGATGCTTCTAAGGCATTGGCTCGCTCTTTTAAAAAGTCGAAGCTTAAGCTTATGACCTCTTCTGCAGTTACTAATGTTGATACATCAGGTGAGAAATGTATTGTTAGTGTTGAAACTAAAAAAGGAATTGAGAAAATAGAAGTAGATGTCGTTCTATCTGCAGTAGGTGTTGAAACTAATATTGATGGTTTGGGCTTAGATGATTTAGGGATTGTCCATGAAGGAGGTAAAATTATTGTAGATGATTTTTATCAAACTAGTATTGAGGGAGTTTATGCTATTGGAGATATTGTTCATGGTCCGGCATTGGCACATGTTGCTTCTAGAGAGGGTATTATTTGTGTTGAAAAAATTGCTGGACATTCTGTTGAAGCAATGGATTATAGTAATATTCCTGCTTGTACTTATACAAGCCCTGAGGTAGCGAGTGTAGGATTAACAGAGAAAGTTGCATTGGAAAAAGGTTATGAATTACGCATAGGAAAGTTTCCTTTTAAAGCTAGTGGAAAAGCTACTGCTGGAGGCAATACCGATGGTTTTGTGAAGATTATTTTTGATAAAAAGACTGATGAATTATTAGGATGTAGTATGGTTGGGGATAATGTTACTGAAATGATTTCGGAAATAGTTGTCGCTAGGCGTATGAAAGTCAAAGGTATTGATTTGATAAATGCTGTTCATCCACATCCTACTATGAGTGAAGCGGTTATGGAGGCTGCAGCACATGCCTATGGTGAAGCTATACACATAGTGTAAATATATATTCAATGTCTAGAATTATCATTATTACAAATAGATTAGTTGTTGGTGGACCTAGTGTGCACTTAAAACAACTTATTAAAAACTTTTCCAACAAGCATAAAATTTTTCTTATTTATGGTCCACCTTCTGAGGGTGAATCTTCTATGGAAGACGAATTTTTGGAATTTGGTATTGAAATGAAAAAGCTCAAGTACCTTAAGAAAAGTTTTAATGTATATAATGATATTCGTTTAATAAAAGTTCTTACTGGTATTTTTAATGATTTTAAACCAGATATAGTTCATACTCATACATTTAAACCTGGTTTAACAGGTAGATATGTAGCATGGAAGCTTAATGTTTCTAAAATAATCCACACATATCATGGCTTGATTTTTAAGGGTTATTTTTCTAATATTATAGCTAGTTTTTTAATTATTATAGATAGATTTTTAGCATCAAAGACTCATGTAATAATTACTTTATCTGAATCACAGAAAGAGGCAATTGTAAATCAATATAAAATTACTGATAAAGAAAAGGCGAGAATTATTCCTTTGGCGACAAGCTATAGACCTGAGGATTTTACAAAGGAAAAAGCTGCACTTTTTAGGAATAAATGGAAGCTTGATAAGGATTCTCAAATAATTGCTCAAGTTGGACGTCTTGCTGATGTTAAGAATGTATCGTTGATGATTGATGTATTTCATGAGCTAAGGAAAAAGTCAAAAACAAAAGTTGTTCTTTTTATTGTTGGTGATGGCGAATTAAAGGATATTTTGATTGATCAAGCGCAATCGCTACATTTGAAAGTTGCAAATGGAGTAGCTAGAGAAAATGCTGATGTTGTTTTTACTTCATGGTGCAAAGATTTGGTAGCACTGTATTCAGCAATGAATTTACTTGTTCTTACATCAAAGAATGAAGGAACTCCCTTAAATATTATTGAGGCAAATATTGCTGGTGTTGCTGTAATGGCTCCCAGAGTTGGAGGAATAGGAGACATGATTTTAGATGGAGAAACCGGTATTTTGTATGATAAAGCTAATGAGATTGAAGATAAATTATTAGAATTGTTAAAAAATCCTCAAAATATTATAGCTCTCGGAAATAATGCATCAATATATGCAAATCAAAAATATAGTTTACAGTCGATGTTAAAAGAGTACGAAAAACTTTATAATTAGAATATTATGGAAATAAAAAAAACTAAGATAGAAGGATTATTGATTATCAAACCAAGTGTTTTTACCGATGAGAGGGGATATTTTTTCGAATCATATAATAAGGATAATTTTACAAAATTAGGTTTATCAACAGAATTTGTGCAAGATAACGAATCTAAATCTCAAAAGAATGTTTTAAGAGGTTTACACTTTCAGAATCCACCTTATGAGCAGGGTAAATTAGTAAGAGTTATAAAGGGAGCAGTTTTGGATGTGGCAGTTGATATTCGTGTTGGCTCTCCAACTTACGGACAATGGGAATCGGTTGTACTTACAGAAGAAAATAAAGTAATGTATTGGATTCCGGCAGGTTTTGCTCATGGTTTTCTTACTCTTAAAGATGATACTATTTTTTCATATAAATGTACTAATGTTTATAATAAACAAAGTGAAGGAAGTATTATGTGGAATGATCCTGATATTGGTATAGAGTGGAATATTGATAATCCTGTTCTTTCAGATAAAGATAAAGTAGCCCCTGATTTTAAGAGTTTTATAAGTAATTTTTAAAGAAATGTTTATCTTATAAATTGTAAACTAGATAATATTTGTTTAGTAATTTAACTTTAAAAATACTTTATTTTTATTCACTATAAAAGATATTTTCTTCTTTAATATAATCCTCTCCTCTATAAGCTTGGAATAATCTTACCACAGAAATAGTATCTTTTTCGCAATAGGTTTTAATACGTTCTATATTTTTATCTTGCCAATAAACTTTCCATACCTCGCTACCATCAATATCATCTTTGGGTGTTGGAATTCCAAAAATAGCAGTTAATAAATCTAATGACGTATAGTTTTTATAATCTCCAAATTTCCATAATTGCATAGTGTCGAGATGATTTATTTCCCAGGGTTTTTTACCTGCAAGGTCAAGAAGATTTGGTAATTTTATTCTGTTTACAAGCATTCTTCTTGCAATATAAGGGAAGTCAAATTCAATGGCATTATGCCCACAAAGAAGATGATCTGCTTTATTAAAATACTTATCAAGGAGCTCTTTAAATTCTGATAGTAATTGTTTTTCATCATCACCATAATAGGATTTTACTCTTAATTGATTGTTATGGAAGAAAGCCACAGAAATGCATATTATTTTACCAAACTCTGAGTAGATACCTGCTCTTGGGTATAAAGATTGAGCTGTATCTTCTTCTTTTTTTATTAATCTTTCAGCTTTTTTATGCCAAAGTTTTTTGAATCTTTCACTTTGCCTATCAAAGCTTTCAAAGGCTGGAACTGTTTCAATATCCAGAAATAGAATTTTTTCAATATTATATTTTTCTAACATGATTATTTTGTTTGTGTAAAAATAATCAAATAATTTTAAATATTCTGTGTAAGAAAACGTAATATTTTTGTGTAACTTATACTTTTGAAATAGTCATTTACTAATGTATTTTAATAGTTATTGGGATCTTGGTTTTGAAAACTTTAAAAGCTTTGTCTTTGACATTATTCTTATTCTGGTCTTTAATAATTATCGGCAATTATCGGTTGAGTAAATCTTTTAAATGCTCAGCAACACGAAATGCATTGGCATAAATGGTCCATGTATAGGTTACGCTACCACCGGTAGGCATAAAACTACCATCTGTAACATAGAGATTCTTTACCTCATGTGCTTTACAGTTTTTGTCGAGAACAGATTTTTTTGGATTATTACCAAATCTACATCCACCTGCTTGAAGGTTTGGGGGAGGAAGCGTTCCAATATAGCTGTTAACTCTGCGACAGCCCATCTTTCTCAGAACTGATTCTCCCTTTTTTGCAAGGATTTTACCAATCTTTAAATCATGGTCATGGGATTCTAATCTAAGGCGAGCAACGGGATCACCCCATTTGTCTTTTATCTTATCATCTAAGCTGACAAAACAGTTGTCGTTTGGTTGCCAGTCTATAAAAATCTCAAACTTAATTTTACGCATTTTATTAAAGTAAGCGTAAATCTTTTTTTGATATTCTTCACCGTAGACCAGTTCTCCATATTTATTCCATTTATTTCTAATTGCCTTACCAATTGGATTTGCATGTTCGAAAAGAAAATCAATAGTTCCACCTTTTAATTTTTTCCCGTTTTCATCTTCTATTTCATAAAAGTGATGAATACTTCTATTGATAAATACACCCGGGAAATGTATTTTCTTAGCATCTTCCTCTGTAAAGTTTTTATAATCAATTATTCCACTTCCAATTCCTCCGGCAGAGAAAATTAGATTTTTACCCACCTGCCCATTATTATTTGCTAATCCATTTGGAAAAGAATCACTTTTACTCATAAGTAGTAATCTAGAGGTCTCTATTGCTTGAGCAGCTACAACAAAAATGTCAGCTTCAATTGAATAATCTTTGCCATCTTTAAAATGGTAATGTGCTTTTAATATTTTATCTGACTTTGTTTCTAAATAGAATACTTTAGCATTGTCAATTATTTTACAATTGTTGGTTTCTAAGGCTTTATTTAATAATGCCACTCTGCTACTACCTTTTGCATCGGAACCACAGGCATAGCTGCCACAAAAGTTTGAATAGTAACAAGAATTTCTGTTCTCGAAAGGCTTGCTTAAAATAGCTCTTGGCATTGGAATAATTTCAATTTTCAGTTTTTTACAAGCATTATCCAATAATTCTGAAGCATAATTTTCTGCTAAAGGAGGAAAAGGGAAATTATCTGATGATCTAGGCTCTTGAAATTTATGTTTAATTACCTTACCAGAAACACCAACTACTTTCTCAACCTTATCATAAAATGGTTCTAAATCTTTATATTCAATAGGCCAATCAACTACATTAGATTTTTCAATTTTACCATAAGTAGATAAAAGTCTAAAATCTTTAGGTTTAAGCCTGTGAAAATATCCACTCATAAAATTAGAAGAACCGCCAACAACGGAGCCATTCCAGAAATTCTGTCCACCAAGATAGTTAGGCTTTGCAATCCATTTGCCATTTCCGTTCTTAGTTTCAATAACATGTGGTTCATCTTCTAAGCGTGGTGTTACAACATCGCGTCTTGTTAATGCAATCTCATCTTTGGCATAGTCTTTTGTTTTATACCATGGCCCTTTTTCAAGAACAATTACTTGATGACCAACTTTCGACAATTCATATATAATAGGTCCGGCACCAGCACCACTTCCTATTACACAGATCTTTTTTTTATTGAATTTTGGATTGCTCATGATTTAGGGTTATTAATAGATAATATCTCAGGATATCTATTCCTTTCTTGCGGCTCTGGAATTCCACCTTTATAATTAATCCAGTTCCAACCAATTTTTTCAGGATTACTTCCATAAACAGGGTGAGCAAACATCGACTCAATAATAACGGTCATTACTCTGGAAAGGTACTTTTCGCCCCAGTTTGTATGGCTTACTATTTCTATAAACTCTTCTTGTTTGTTTTTATCTAATTTTTGGAAGGATTTACCATTTTTCTCATTACAGAATTGTGAAAATTTATCTAAGTTTTTTATTAAAAATAGCTTTTTGGATGATTCTAGCTTATTATCTTTAAGAATCCATAGATAATATATGTCACTTTTGAGCACTAAAGCACCAGGAGAAATAGAAGTGTTTGGATATAAAATGTCTAAGATTGTTCTTAATAAACTTAAATTAATATTATAGTTGTTATTATCAATTGATATTGTTAGTGAGTCTAAACTTTCTGTATTACAGCTGTATACAAATGGTATTTGAAGGGCAATACCACCAGCAATTAATGTTTTGAGAAAGAATCTCCTTTCAACTAATTTCATGAATACAAAGTAAAGCTATTAATATGTTTTTTCAAAGTTAATATTAAAAGGAATATAATAGTAAAATTTGTTTACTTTTGGGGCATATTTAACAATACTAAATTAATTTTTATGAAACTTAGAAAATTATCTTATTTCGCAGGCATGATAATAGTGGCTGCATTCCTATCAATAGGACTAAACTCTTGTGATAACCATTCTGCGGCTCCAAAAGAAGAAGTTACAACTACTGCTGAGGCTTCTACAACTGAAGTTTCTGATGACGCTGGAAAATGCGGTGAAGGAAAATGTGGTGAGGCAAATGAATCAGAAGAAAAGGAAGACCATTTTGCATCTATTGACACAGATGGTGATGGAATGATTACAAAGGAAGAATTTAGCGCTCACGGAATGTCTGAATTTGCTGAGAAAGATTCTGATAATGATGGCAATATATCAAAAGACGATTGCACAATGTTTGACGAATTTAATACTGATGGTAATGATGTATTATCAAAAGATGAATTTGTTGCAGGACATGAAGGAATGTTTTCTAAATTAGATGCTGACGGTGATGCTAATATTACTCGTGATGAAATGGATGCTTTTATTTCTAGTATGAAGTCTGCTTCAAATGAAGAGTCTAAATGTGGTGAAGGAAAATGCGGGAAATAATTTCCTGTTTTATTATTCTTATAAAAAGAAGCCGAATTTCAATCGAGATTCGGCTTCTTATTTTTTTGTTAATATCCTTTGAGTTTAAATTTTTATTTCATCAGATAAATGGAGATCATGCCCCATTCTGTCTTGTTTTGTTTTTAAATATCTAATATTATGTTTACTTGGTGGAATAATAATAGGTCTTGATTCTACTATTTCTATTCCATAGCTACTCAACCCTACTCTTTTAGTAGGATTATTTGTAAGTAAAATAATCTTATTAGCATTTAGGTCTCTTAATATTTGAGCTCCAATTCCATAGTCACGCTCATCATCTTTGAAACCTAACATTAGGTTAGCATCAACAGTATCAATACCTTGTTCTTGTAGATGATATGTTTTAAGTTTATTAAGTAAACCTATACCACGTCCTTCTTGGTTCATATAAAGTACAATTCCTTTTCCTGTTTTTTCAATTAGTTTCATTGATTCGTGTAATTGAGGACCACAGTCACATTTACAACTTCCAAAAATGTCTCCGGTAACACAACTAGAATGAACACGAACTAAAATAGGTTCATCTTTTTTCCATGTTCCTTTTACTAATGCCAACTGTGGTTTGCCATCAGATAGTTGTTTATATGCATGTAGCATAAAATCACCATATTCTGTAGGCATTGTAACAACTTCTTCTTTAGAAATTAAACTTTCGTTTTTAATTCTATAAGCTATAAGGTCCTTGATAGTTATTATTTTAAGTTTAAACTTGTCTGCAAGTTTTATTAGTTGAGGAAGTCGTGCCATAGTTCCATCCTCATTCATAATTTCACAAATGGTACCCACAGGTTTAAAACCGGCTAGTCGGGCTAAATCAATGGCGGCTTCAGTATGTCCAGCTCTTCTAATAACACCATTTTCTTTTGCAATTAGTGGGAAAATATGACCAGGTCTGCTGAAATCTTCCTTTTTTAACTCATCGTTGCAAAGTGCTTTTATGGTTTTAGCTCTATCATTAGCAGATATCCCGGTAGTAACTCCTTGTCCAAGCAAATCGATAGAGATTGTAAACGCCGTTCCTTTTGGATCAGTGTTTTTACCCACCATCATATTTAGATTTAATTGTTCAGCCTTTGATTCAGTTATTGGTGCACAGATTAATCCTCGTCCATGTTTAGCCATAAAGTTGACAATTTCTGGAGTGGTTTGTTCAGCAGCACATATGAAGTCACCTTCGTTTTCACGGTCTTCATCATCAACAACAATAACTATTTTGCCAGCTTTTATATCTTCAATTGCTTCTTCTATATTATTGAGTTTTCTTTTCATATTTATAGCACATATAATTTAAGTTGCAAAGGTAGTCAATTAGTACTTATGCCTTATCGCCTTTATGTTTATTTTGTGCTTTTTTAAATCAATATTGAATATGTTTTTTATCACTTTCCCGATTTTTAAGTAAAATTTAAATTTTATGTTTGAGATTTTTCGGGTAAAATATATCAGATATCACTATTTAATAGCTATATTATTAATTAGAGTTATATAATATCAGTAAGTTTTTGGTTATTCTTAATAGTATTTAGTTTTTTTTATACTTATCAAAGTGGATGCGAAAGTTAATGTATCTTTTACGATAGATATAGCTGGTGACCCTAATGCTGTGTGTATTGTAATTGATATTCAGATAGTTTAAAATATATAGTATTTGCCATGACGTTGTTACGCTAAAGGAGTGATGTTGGGCGTGTGTTTTTTTTGCTTTTGCAACTAACTATGGAATTATAGAGTAACAGTTTATGCTGTCAACATAGGGATCTTTGAAAGGTGATATTTATTTCGGTTTTACAATTGTAAGAAGTTTTGCCTTGATAGTATCTGACTATTTTTAGTATATTTGAAAAATTATTTTTTTAATCAATTTGAATTAGTATGAAAAATTTAATTAAAATTGGATTACCAATATTTGTATTTGTTTTTAGCTTTGTATATACCACAAGTACAAGAATAGCTGTTACTCTAGAAAAATCAAATACTTATAGTGTTGCTAAATTAGAAATTCCTGAAAATATCCAAAATATTTTAGATAAATCTTGTGTGATGTGTCACAATAGTGAATCTAAAGATATTAAAGGTAAAATGAAACTGAATTTAGACCATTTTACTGATGGGTAAATATTCTAAAGGGAAATTAATAGGCAAGCTTCGTGGTATTACTAAAGTATTGGGTAAGTCATTAATGCCTCCAAAGAAATTTTTAGCTAAACATCCGGAAAAAGCATTAACACCGGTAGATAAAAAATCATTATTGGATTGGGCTACTGAACAAGGAAAATTACTTGCCGGAATTTAATAATGTGAAGAATATTATCTGTCTTTTTTAAAGACTATAATAAATATATTATTCCTATAGTTTTGTAAGGTTAAGTATATTTTTTTGAAAATAGGTATATATAAACTTTTAATATAATGAGTAAGCAAAAGAGATTGTTTTGGTACACTGTTTTAGGATTATTAATAATTGTACAAGTATATCCTGTTACCAGGCCTGAGGTTGTTGCCAATAATCCGGATGATATAATGAAAGTCACAGAAATTCCGTCAAATGTATCTTCAATGCTTAAGGCAGCCTGTTATGATTGTCATTCTAACGAAACTTCATTTCCTTGGTACTCAAGTGTTTCTCCAGTGAAATGGTTAGTTTATCAAGATATTCGTAAAGGTAGAGAGAAATTGAATTTTTCTAATTGGGCATCCATGGATAAAATGGATCAAGCAGAAGTTTTAGATAATATAAGTACGGAAGTTATGGGAGGTGATATGCCAATGAAAATATACCATATAATGCATTCTGATGCTAAGCTGAGTGATGAAGATCGTCAAGCAATTGCAGATTGGGCTGATGAATATACCGAAGCTTTATTTGAATAATTAATATGGGGAACGAATATAAAAGAGGCTAATTAATATTGGCCTCTTTTTTTATTTCTTGTTTTGAATATTAACTCGCATTATTTATACGAAAGCAAAGCGAATTGTATGAATAAGCATTGAATAATGGTGTGTAATGAGTGAAAATCTTTCTGAAATAAGTTCGTGCCAGGCTGATTTATAAAAACTTAAATTTGGGTATTTAAAAAATATCCAATCTTATTAATCACAGTTTGATAGATGTTTTTTGTGAGTGAAATTTTATGTAGAACTAAGGTTATTGGTTTTATTTAATCGTCAAGATTATTTGTGAATAATCAGGGTTAATATGATTTAATGACCATAGTTTCAGTATGAATATGACGAGCAGCATCAGCTCCGTTACCATGGTGTTCTTCATAGTTTTCGCATCTTTCTTCCGGGTCTTTATCGCCACAGGTACATCCAATATTTACATTCTTTCCAGTATCTATCGTGCTGCATTGTTTTACAAAAGTTCCACCTTTTATCAAAAACATTTTTATACCTATTGCAGAAAATGCAAAACCGATTAAAATTAATGCCAATAAAAATTGTTGCATAATATTATTTCTATAATTAGACTGCAAAGATATGCAAAATGCTTAGTAAATTTAATCAATGAATTATTAATTTTCATTATTTAAATACCCTGAAAAGAAAATTTTGTTTTATATAATCCTATTATTTTCTCTTAAATTCTGCACAAACAATTGCTGTTGCTATGGCAGCATTAAGAGATTCCATAATTGATTTATTATGGCTAGGTATAGTTATACGTTTTTTAATATATGATTGAATTTCAGGGCTGATGCCATTTCCTTCATTACCAATAATAATAACTCCATTATCACTAAGTTCAGTTTTGAAAATATTCTCACCTTCTAATAATGTACCATAAATAGGGATTTTAGAATTTAATTTACTTAACCAATTAGCAAGGTCGGTGTAATAAAATTCAACTCTAGTAAGTGCTCCCATGCTTGCCTGTACAACTTTTGGGTTGTAAACATCAACAGTTTCTTTTGAGCAAATTAGTTTATCAATACCAAACCAATCAGCAATTCTTATTATTGTTCCTAGATTTCCTGGATTTTGTATAGAGTCTAATACTAATACCAAATCATTTTCTTTATATTGAAAATCTTCTTGAGTAGGATATGCAACAATTGCGACTACTTGGTTAGGAGTTTTTAGAAGACTAATAGCTTGAAGTTCTTTATGGCTTATTTGAGTTATATTATTATGGATATTAGAATTTTTATTTACCCATTCTTCAATGGCAAATATTTCTCTTACATTAAATTTACTATTTACAAATTCACTAACTACTTTCGGCCCTTCTACTATAAAGCTTTTCTTTTGACGACGATATTTGCTAATATGTAAAGCACGTATTTTCTTTAATTGATTTTTACTTAGCATAATAATTAGATTTAGTAAATACAAAAGTACAAAATTACGTATCAGAAATACAATTATGTAAAATTATAAATAAATTTTGTTAGAGGATAAAAAAAGCCCACTATTTAATAAATAGTGGGCTTTGATATTGTTAAGTTGTAATTATTCAGCTACAACTTCAAATTTAATTGAAGCTTTAACTTCACGGTGAAGGTTAACAGTAGCAGTATATTCACCAGCTTCTTTAACTTTATCACTATCAACAACAATTTTCTTTCTGTCAATTTCAATATTTGCTTGAGATTTTAAAGCGTCAGCAATTTGCATTGCGTTAACAGAACCGAATATTTTTCCACTAGTGCCAATTTTTGCTCCAATAGTAAGTGAAACTTCTTCAATAGATTTAGCAATTTCTTGTGCTTCATTAAGAATTTTCTCAGCTTTATGAGCTTTTTGTTTAAGTACTTCGGCAAGGATTTTCTCGTTTTGGCTAGTAGCCTGTATTGCATAACCTTGTGGGATTAGATAGTTACGAGCATATCCATTTTTAACATTGATAATGTCGTTTACAAATCCTAATTTAGCAATATCTTGTTTTAATATAATTTTCATAAAATTTTCCTCCTATTTTAAAAGATCCGCAACGTAAGGCATTAAAGCAATATGACGTGCTCTTTTCACTGCTTGAGCAACTTTCTTTTGGTATTTCAATGAAGTACCTGTTAGTCGACGAGGAAGAATTTTTCCTTGTTCGTTTACAAACTTCATTAGAAAGTTAGCATCTTTATAATCAATGTATTTAATGCCGCTTTTTTTGAAACGACAATATTTTTTCTTTTTGGTATCAACCGCAATTGGGGTTAAATATCTAATTTCTGAACTTGTTGCCATGTTTTATCAATTTTTAAAAATGAATACTAAGCTTTTGCTTTTTCTTCTCTTACACTTCTACGTTTTTCTGCGTAAGCTTTAGCATGCTTGTCTAATTTTACTGTTAAGAAGCGTAAAACGCGCTCATCACGCTTTAATGCTACTTCATAATCATTAATGAATGATCCATCAGCTTCAAATTCAATCAATTGGTAAAAACCAGATGATTTTTTTGTAATATTGTAGGCTAGTTTTTTTAAGCCCCAATTCTCGTAATTAACGATAGTGCCACCTGCAGCAGTGATCAAATCGCTGTACTTTTTTACCGCTTCCTTTATCTGTTCTTCAGATAAAACGGGAGTTAAAATGAAAACGGTTTCATAATTGTTCAACATATTATCTCTGTTATAATTAATAATAATAATTAACTAATTTGCTTTATTGCAAATTCCCAATTTTTGGGACTGCAAAAGTATAAATTTTTATTTTACGGACAACAGTTTTAATCTTTTTTATTTTTGAATATTTATTATTTATTTGAATCTTGTAAATGCCTCTAAATAAGTAATATATTATAATTATTTATAATGTTATTTTCTTGAAACAAGTTCGGAGCAGGCTAATTTAGAAAAATTTATATTTGGGTATTTGAAAAATATCCAATTTTATTAACTTCAGATATATATAAACTTTTTTCACAGTTTTACTTAATCGTCAGGATTATTAGGGAATAATCCGGTTTAATATTAGTAATTTTTGTAAAAAAACAAAAAGTATTTTCTATGAATTAGAAAATACTTTTTATAAAATAATTTTAGTATTTAAGTTTAATCAGTCGATTATTAAAGATTAAATAGTTTTTTCAATTCCGAAAAAACTAATTCTTTATCGGGGTTAAGTGGAAAAATAGCTTGTGGTTTAAGATAAGTAAGTTCGTTATCTTTTTTAAATCTTTCTTCACCTCCACCAGTAATATTTAACATTATTGTTGCGTCTTTTTCAACAATACCATTGTTTACTGCATTTATTAAACTGCCAACAGCAACAGCTGAAGCAGGATGAATATCTATTTTTTCTTTTTCTATAAATAGATTTGCAGCGTCTATAAGTTCGTCATTGGTTACTAGTAACACATCACCACCAGCGTCTTTCATGGCGTCGTATAAACCACCAATAATTGAATATGGAGGACGCCGGTTAGAAAGTACTTTTGCTATTATTTCTTCAACTTGCTTACGAGCTTCGTTATCATCAAAGGCTAATAATTCTCTAGAGTCTTCTTTCCATGCATCATAAATAGGATGGAAGGGTATATTTTGAGAAACCATTAGTTTCATTTTATTATCCCCAAATCTTCCATCTTCTATTAATCTTAGATTAGCTTCCCAAGCAGCAATAGCTCCGGTTCCACTTCCTACTGCTTGGAAGTAATAATCAGGAATTTTTCCAATATGCGTAGCTGCAGAAAGTGTTGTTGTCCCCATTCCATCTCTACGGGCAACATTCTTTGCTCCACCCTCAGGAATAAATTCATCCATTTCACAGGCTATATTACTTAGATGAATTGCGTCAAAATAGTCTCCTCCAGTTTTTGATGCTACTAGAACTACATTGTCATTTATTGGTTTGTCAAACCAAAGTGCGTTAAGGTTATCTTCCGGTACACAAAGTAATAGTGGGATATTGTTGTCAGAACAAACTCTAGCAAAAGCTCTTGCTGTGTTTCCTGCAGATGCAACTACCAATATTCTTTTTTCGTCTAATGGTAATCTGGCTCCAACGGAAAATGATTCTGTTTCCTTAAAAGAACAGGTGCTCATTTTTATTCCTTTCTCAGGCCAATAACCGCTAAATGTTATATATAGGTTTTTAAGGCCTAGATGTTTAGCAAGGCCTTCACTTTTATACGTAATTGGAGCATATGAACCCTTAAGTTTTCTTTCAATTGGCAACCAGTCTATAAACCGATAAAGGCCTTCGTCAATATTTCCTACGTCAATATTTTTCTTTGAATATATACTTCTAATGAGGGTCGGTTGATTTTCTCCTTCTGCATCTAGAGTCCAGCCTTTGTCTACAAATATGGTCTTGCTGGCTATTGATTGTAATTTGTATTTAGTTTTCAATTTATTGATTATTAAATTATAATTTAGTTTTTTCTTTTGCAGCTTTTATAAAGCCGACAAATAAAGGATGTGGGTTTGCAACTGTACTACTGTATTCTGGATGAAATTGAACACCTACAAACCATGGATGATTCTCAATTTCTATTATTTCTACCAAATCTCTTTTTGGGTTTGTACCAGTCACTTTCATTCCGGCATTAATATATTCATTACGATATATATTGTTGAATTCATATCTATGTCTATGTCTTTCAGTAACAATTTCCTTATTATAACTTTTATAAGCATTGCTATCTTTGCTAAGTTGGCATTTGTAACCACCAAGTCTCATAGTGCCTCCCAAATTGTGGATATCCTTTTGTTCGTCCATAATGTCAATAACAGGGAACTTAGTTCGTGCATTCATTTCGGTAGAATTAGCATCTTCTTTACCTAAAACATTTCTTGCAAATTCTATCACTGCACATTGCATTCCTAAACAGATGCCTAAAAATGGAATTTTGTTTTCGCGTGCATATTTTATTGCTAATATTTTACCTTCAATTCCTCTATTACCAAATCCAGGAGCAACAAGTATTCCGTCAAGTTTTTTTAAACTGTCATTTAGATTATCTTCGTTGATTGTTTCAGATGAAATCATTTGAATATTGACTTTGCAAAGGTTTTTTGCGCCAGCATGAATAAAAGACTCTAAAATGGATTTATAAGAATCTTTTAACTCAACATATTTCCCTATCAAGCCAATGTTAACTTCATGAGTGGGGTTTTTTAATCTTTTTAGGAAGTTGTTCCATTGAGTAAATACGGCTTTTTTATTATCTTTAATATTTAATTTGCGAAGCACCTCAGTGTCAAGGCCTTCTTCTTTCATGAGAATAGGCACATTATAGATTGTTTCAGTGTCAATACTTTCTATTACGGAAGTTGTTTCAACATTGCAGAATTGTGCTATTTTATTTCTAATGTTTATATTTAGATGATGTTCGGTTCTACATACAAGTATATCGGGCTGAACACCTAATTGCAATAATTGCTTAACACTGTTTTGTGTAGGTTTGGTTTTAAGTTCACCAGCAGCAGCAAGATAAGGGATAAGAGTTAAATGTACTACAAGGGCCTGGTTTCCCATTTCCCATTTAAGTTGTCGTACTGCTTCAACAAATGGAAGAGACTCAATATCACCAACAGTTCCTCCTATTTCAGTTATTACAAAATCAAAATCACCTTCATTGCCCAATAGTTTAATTCTATTTTTTATTTCATCTGTAATATGTGGAATGATTTGCACAGTTTCACCAAGGTAATCACCTCTACGTTCTTTATTTATTACTTCAGAATATATTCTTCCTGTTGTAACATTATTTGCCTGAGTTGTAGGTTGATTTGTAAATCTTTCGTAATGGCCTAAGTCTAAATCTGTTTCAGCACCATCAATAGTAACATAACATTCTCCATGTTCATAAGGATTTAATGTTCCAGGGTCAACATTTATGTATGGGTCTAACTTTTGGATAGTAACTTTATAACCTCTGGCTTGTAAAAGTTTAGCTAATGATGCTGAGATGATTCCTTTTCCTAATGAGGAGGCTACTCCTCCTGTTACAAAAATGTAATTTGTTCTATTCATTATAGTTGATAATCAAGATGATAACAATATATCTAAAGCCCTGCAAAATAGTATTTTTTTTAACATAAAAATCATTTTTTTTAATTCGCATTATTCATACAAAAGCAAAGTGAATTATATGAATAAGCAATGAGTAGCAAGGTGTAATGCGGGGAAATTCTCCTAAAAATAAGTTTGGGACAGGCTGATTTAGAAAAAATCAAATTTGGGTATTTGAAAAACATCCAGATTTATTAACCGAGGTTACCAGTTTTATTTAATTGTTTGTCATGATTATTTGTAAATAATCCGGGTTAATACTACTTTTTCAATTTTATTGGAAATATAATCGCAAAAAAAAGAGAGGAAAATTAATTCCTCTCTTTTTATTGATTTTGTTAACATTTATTGACCTAGGTAGGCTTTCAATAATTTGCTTCTAGAATTATGTTTTAGTCTTCTAATAGCTTTTTCTTTAATTTGTCTGACTCTTTCTCGTGTTAAGCCGAATTTAATTCCAATTTCATCAAGTGTCCAGCTATGACCTTGGCCAATACCATAGTATAAATTAATAACATCGCGTTCTTTTTCACTTAAAGTGCTTAATGATCGAGCTATCTCTTGTGCTAGAGATTCATGCATTAAGAATTCGTCTGTTTCTGGGTCTCCTTCGTTAGCCATTACATCTAGCATACTTGAGGTTTCTCCTTCCATAAGTGGAGCGTCAACAGAAAGGTGACGAGAATGCATTTTCAGAGAAGCTTTTACTTTATAAACCGGAAGTTCTAAGTATTCTGCTAATTCGTTGGCGGTAGGAGGTCTTCCTAATTCTTGTTCCATTTTAGCAGAAGCTTTTCCAATTCTATTAAGAGAGCCAACTTGATTAAGAGGAAGCCTAACGATTCTTGATTGTTCAGCTAAAGCTTGTAATATTGATTGACGAATCCACCAAACGGCATAAGAAATAAATTTAAAGCCACGAGTTTCGTCAAATCTTTTTGCAGCTTTAATAAGTCCGAGGTTACCTTCATTAATTAAATCAGGAAGGCTTAAACCTTGGTTTTGATATTGTTTTGCAACAGAAACAACAAAGCGTAAATTGGCTTTAGTAAGCTTATCCAATGCTCGTTGATCACCATTTCTAATTAATTGAGCTAATCTTACTTCCTCATCGGCAGTAATTAAATCTTCTCTACCAATATCCTGTAGATATTTATCCAAAGAAGCAGTCTGTCGATTGGTAATCGATTTAGTGATTTTTAATTGTCTCATATATTATAATAAATTATTTCGGGATATAAAAGTGCCTATACAATAATTTGCAAAGATACAAAAAAATGATTCAGAATACAAGGAATTTATTATGGTTTATTAGTTGGGTATATTTTAAAGAGAATCAATATGTTAGTGGCGATTTTATAGTCCAATACCATAGTAAGCTCTAATACCATTAGGGTAAATTCCCTCAATAAGTATTCCTCCTTTTTTGTTAATTAATGCATTTTTAATGTCTTTTTTATCATAAATTTTTGTATTTCCAATCTTCAGAATTATAAATCCAGGACGAATACCGGCAGTTTTTAATACACCATTTTGTATTTTAGTAATTTGTATTCCATGTGTAATTCCAAGATCTTGCATTATTGATTTTGGGACATTTGCAAATTCTGCTCCAATTTTAGCTGAAACCTCTATTTCAGAAGCTTTTTCTAATTCAGTTGTTCCGTATTTATTTGTTAATACAACATCAATATTTCTTACTTTTTTGTCTTGAATTACTTTTAGTTTAATTTTATCACCGGGTCTGTGTAAACCAATTTTCTCAAGCAATAATGATGTGCTATTAACAGGAGTATTGTTTAGGCTTAATATTACATTACCAGCTTCTAGGCCGGCATTATAACCAGCGCCTTGATCAAGTACAGACTGCACATAGACACCTTCAATACTATCTAGTTGCAGTTCTTTGGCAAGTTCAGAATTTACTTCTTTTATTGTGATGCCTATATAGGCTCTTTGTACAGTTCCAAATTCTTTCAAGTCTGTAACAACTTTTTTTACAATACTAACTGGAATAGCAAATGAATATCCTATATAACTTCCGGTTCTTGAGGCTATTGCTGCATTAATTCCTACTAGATTTCCTTTGGTATCTACCAAGGCTCCTCCAGAGTTACCAGGATTGACAACTGCATCTGTTTGCAAGAATGATTCTATTGCTGAATTTGAACCTAATATATTTATATTTCGTGCTTTAGCACTGATAATTCCAGCTGTAACGGTACTGGTTAAGTTAAAGGGGTTTCCTACTGCTAATACCCAGTCTCCGACTTGTAATTGGTCCGAATTTCCAAATTTTACAAATTCTAATCCTTTTGCATCAATTTTTAATAATGCCAGATCAGTTTCGGGATTTGTGCCGATTACTTTTGCGTTATAACTTCTTTTATCATTTAATGTAATGGTGATTTTATCAGCTTCTTGAACAACGTGGTTATTAGTTACGATATATCCGTCAGAAGAAATAATTACTCCTGATCCTGAGGCTTTTAATATTGATGGACTTCTTCTTCCAAAAAAATCATCAATACTGAAGTATTGATCGTAAACGCTACTTTTACGGGTAAATTCAGTTTGAATGTAAACTACTGCGTGAACTGTTTTGGCAGCAGCTTTTTTTAGATCCGGCAAACCAGATTCATTTTCTACCGAAGATGTAAAAATTGCTCTTGGTTCAACGGGAGAGTTGTTTTGTTGAAATGTAAGAGGTTTAGTTTCTTTTTGGTCGTTTTGTGTGAGCAATTTTTGCCCTCCTAGCACTATTAAGCCTCCAATTATAGCTGTTGTTAATACTTTAATAAATCCTTTCATAAAGCTCTTAAAATTATATTTTACTGTTTAATTATTAATATTCCTAATGTTAAGTTTTAATAGTTTAAATGTTATAATACATTGATATATAATTAAGTACGTATTTTGTTGTAATAAATATCTCTTTGCTAAAAAACTTAACGCAAAGTTAGAAAAGTATTATGCATTAAAAAGTTAAATGCTGTTAATCAGTTTAAAATTACTATAAAAATAAAAAAATATTGAATTTATATAAAAAATGTTTAATTTAGCCCTCAATACAGATATTAAAAAATAACTAAAATTATTACAAATGGCAGATTTTAATTTCAAACAGATTATTTATGCAGGTATGGTTGCTATTGCCGGAGTGGATGGCGAAGTAGATAAAACCGAGAGAAAATGGGTTGATAAGGTTTTTGATCATGACTTTAATATGTCTGGTAAAGAACGAAAAGAGGTATTGAAAATATGGGAAACTAATAAAGATGATTTTACAGATAAAGTTACAACTGAGCTTAGTCAATTCCCTGCATATGACCAAAGAGAAGCATATAAGAGGATTTGTCAGTTTATTTTATTCCGTAATGAAGAGTATAATAAAAGTACTAAAGCACGACCAAAAGGTATTGACCCTGAAAAAGAACAGTTGAATCGTTATCGTGAACGTGCTGAAGAGATGCGTAAAAAATTAAAATTCTAGAAATAAAATTACACAAAACACAACAAAAAGGCTTTGAATTATTCAAAGCCTTTTTTTATTGGTGTTTTAACATTTGTCTAATTCTATTATTTTCTTTGGTAGTTTATTGTAAATAACATTGTAATAATTATATTTCTAATTGGATTTTTGAAATTGTGAGTAATGTTTATGTCTAATTCATGTTAATAGCAAAAAGTTCGTTATGGACTAAGAAATAATACATAAGGATCAAATGGTGTTCTTTTACTCGTATGTTTTTGTCTTAAAGAGTAATCTCTAATTTCTTTTTTCTTTTTTTTCAATATTCATTTTCAATCTCTTTCAGGATAATTTTGTTTTAGTAGATACAAATATGCAATAATACGATGGTGTAAAAAAACGCCATCTTTAGTGCCTTCTCTTGATTTTATATAGACTTTGTTGTAGTTATTAGTAGGATATAGAATAATAGGTATTCCACAATCAACATAATCAAGGCTATTTATAAATTCTACATTTTTGTAATCAGGTATTGATTTTTTTACAAAATCAGAAACCTTAGTTCCCAATATTTTAGTATAGTATTCTTGACTTTTAATAGTTTTTCTATTCAGTTTTTTGTAAACATGTTTAAGATAAATTCTATCCATAGTAGGTATATTTTGTAAATCTATATTATTATTAAGCATGATAAATGGATTTGGTTCACTCACATCTTTTATTTTTTGAATAGAAAAAGGTATTTGAGGAACCCAATCCAAAGGATTTATAACACGAAAAGCCCAGCCACCTCGTGTAATATAATCGAAGTTGTAACTGAAATTTAAATTTCCAACTTTAGGTGTTGCACTAGCATATGTTTTGAAATGGATATTGTAATCTAAAGGTGTGTCTAAATAGTATAAATAGGCTCTTAGTAATATAGCTAATGCCCCACCTTGACTATGCCCTGTAATTATGAAGTCATTAATGCCTTTTTTATGATAGAGTTTTATTTTTGACACAATGTCGTCAGCCATAGAAGCTAGACCTAACAGCCAACCGGCATGGATATATGCATTGCTATCTTCTGATAATTTATACTTAAAAATTTTATTGTTGAATTCAATTTCTCCATTTGCACTTATCATAGCAGCATAAAAGTTCTCAATCCAGCTATTCATTTTAGGGACAGTACCTCTAATGCAAATAATGCCAACGCCTCTTTTATCAGTCCAAAATTCCCATCTATTTTCTAAACCTGTTAATTTAGACCGATAATGGAAACTACCAATTGGAAAAGGAATTCTGTTTTTTATTAAGAAATTACTATCCAATTGAGCAGCAGCATTAATACGTAGCAAGTTGTTATATTCTTCTGAATTAAAGCCGGGTTTTAATAATGTTTGACTAAAAATAGAGTGTGTTAGAAATAGAGTAATTGTTAATAAAGGTGTTAAAAATTTAAGAGTCTTATTCATAATGGTATTATATATTGGGATAATTTTGCGTCTTTTGAATCAAGTCACAAAGATATTAAACTTATGTCGTTATTGAAGCATATTGTTTTTATTAAGTATGTTGAAACTAATTCTACTGATAATAAGGTTGAGTTTTTAAATATATTAAGGTTTAAATTAGAATCTTTGAAGGATAGTATTGATGAGATAGTAAATCTGGAAGTAGGTATAAATATTAGTAATAGGCCTACTGCTTTTGATATGTCGTTATATGTTCAATTTGAAACAGAGAAAGATTTAGCCATTTATTCAAAGCATCCAGAACACGTTAAAGTATTAGATTTTATGCGGTCAGTGGAATTAGAAACAGCAGTTGTAGATTATTTAATATAAATATCTATATACAGCTTGAATTATTAAAATAATTATTAATCTTAACAAACAAATACAATAATTTATGAAAAAATTAAGTCTATTATTAATTAACTTATTATTTATAAGTGCATTATTCGGTGATGGGTTGGAAACGACTATTGGAGCAAATACAACTGGTTATAATCCAGATCCAAATTCTGGTGATGTTAGAAATGCATTGAATATTTATATAGCTCCTTCGTCATATAATGGATTCGGGGGTAGTGTTACAACATTTGTATCTTATGAGATTCCAATGATTGACCCTAATTTAACTTTAGGACCAGAAGTGGGCTTTGCATTTGGGGGTAATTTAAATGGTGTTTCGTCAACGACTTTTGTTGCTAATGTTAAAGCAACATATTATTTTGATTGGATGATTCCTAAAATGCCTGATATGTTTGATGTTTTTGTAACGAGTACTGCAGGATTGAGTGTCACAAATAATTCCTTAAGTAGTACGTCTCTTGATATTGATCTTGGTGACTATGTTGGAGGACGTTGGAATTTTAAGGAAAACATGAGTGTATATGTAATGGCCGGTTATGGTTCTGCTATTGGGGCAGCTGGTATTACATTTAAATTTTAATCATATTGAGGAGTACACAATATTGTTTTTTAATATATAGGCCATTGAATTAATTTCAATGGCTTTTTTTTGTTTTTTTGCATTATCAAATAATATAAAAATAGATTAAGTATGAATGACTTATTAAATTACGGTCTTTTTGCTTTTACAAGTTTCTTGGCATTATTGAATCCGTTAGGTGTAGTGCCTGTGTTTCAAGCTATGACCAATGATTTAAGCACTAAATTACAAAGGCGTACTGCTTTTAGAGCAACCTTAACTGCATTTATTACTTTAACGATTTTTGCTTTTGCGGGACAAATATTATTTAGTTTTTTCGGGATTTCAGTTAATGGATTTCGTATTGCTGGTGGTGTGATTTTCTTTATTATGGGGTATGATATGCTTAATGCTCGTATTAGTAAGATAAAGTATAATACAGATGATATTGAAGAAGAACTAGATGATGTTGCAGTTACTCCGCTTGGAATTCCAATGTTGGCAGGTCCGGGTTCTATAACAAATGCTATTGTGCTTATGCAAGATGCAAAGACTATTGAAATGAAGTTGGTTTTACCTGTTGCTATTTTTACTGTTTTAGCAATCACCTTTGTGTCATTGGTGGGAGGGAGTTGGATTATGAAATTCTTAGGAAAAACCGGTAATAAAATTATGTTAAAACTTATGGGATTAATAATGATGGTAATAGCAGTTGAATTTTTCTTTGCAGGTCTTAAGCCAATAATACAAGATATTATATTTAATAAATAGGTTATGTTTGCAGATTATTAATATTAATACATTTATATAAAAAAATCTATTAGCTTTTGTTTTTTTGTTTGTTGGAGTATTAACGGTAAATGCACAATTAGAAGTAACTCCTTCTTATGGTTATTATTGGGGAGGTAGAGTTAATTTCTACGAAGGTGAATTTAGAATGCACGATGGCCAAGATTTTGGCTTAACTGTTGGCGCTCCAACAATAAAAGGAAATACTATTGAATTTTCATGGTCTTATAATAATTCCACTGCGGAGTTTATACCTTATACTTCTTTTAATAATAATTATGATCATTCTTCCGGAGGTTTTACAACTAATTATTTTTTAATAGGAAGAGTATTCAGCAGTTTAAGACTGGAGGCAAAATTGAGCCATTTGCAGGCTTAAGTATTGGAGCAGCTATTTATAATTATAATTATAAAAATTCCACGAATGTTTGGAGGTTTGCTGCTGGTTTAAGTGGGGGAATGAAGATATATATCAATGATAGAATCGGAGTAAGACTTCAAGGAAGAATGCTTATGCCAATGTATTTTGCTGGTATTGGGTTTTATGCAGGTATTGGTACCGGAGGAACTAGTTCAGGTCTTAGTTTAAATGGCTATTCAAGGAGATGTTAGTGCGGGTTTAATCTTTAGACTGAAATAAAAGAAAAATAAATATAATAAAGCCCAAATTAACAATTGTTAGTTTGGGCTTTTTTATTAATCGCATTATATCATACAAAAGCAAAGTGAATTGTATGAATAAGCAATGAGTGGCGGTGTGCAATGTGAGAAAACCTTATGTTGAGCAAGTTATTAATCAAACCAAAATCTATAACCAATATTTAGTTTGATATCCCAGGAACTGTGATTTGAAATAGCTTGTCCTATTGTAGAAGTATACCCCATATATTGATAATCTAGTCCGATAAAAATAGAGGATGTTGAGTTAATAATCAGATTGTAAAAAAAACCGGCTTTTCCAAATTCTCCCATAGAAACAGCTTCACCATCAATATTTTGTGGGAACAAAACACCTCCTTCTAGGTATAAACCAAAGTCGAAAAATGAATCTCTGTAGATAGCATATTCGAAACGGCCGTAAAACTTATAGAAATATATTTTTTTACTTGTTTCATATAATCCGTTATTTGTTTTACCGTACATGCCTTGCCATTCAATACCACCACCAAGGTTTGATTTACCAATATTGTACATTAAATTTACACCCACGAATGGACTAAACAGTCTACCTTTCTCCTCATTATAGAAGTTGCTATCGGAGTCCATTACAGTATTATTAAGATTATATAAGTATGAACTACCCCCAGCACCAATATATGGTGTTATATATAGTCGACTTCTTGAACCGGATTTGCAACTAGCTTGTCGGGTTCTATTATTTATCTGAGCTATAGTACTATTCCCTATTAAAAGTACGATTATTATAAACAATAATTTTTTCATTTTAGCAATCAATTTAATAGTTGAAGTAATACTGAATGTACTTCAGCCATATTTTTGGGTTTTGACATTATGATGTTGTCTTTGTTAAGTATTATAATAGTAGGGGTAGAGGAGATGTTGAATTCTTTGATTAGAGGACTATTAAGCCCTTTAAGATCAGAGAGGTTTATCCAATTTAGATTCATCTTTTTTATTCCGGATTTCCATTTATGAGCGTTATCATCTAAGGCTATTCCAAAACCTTCCAGCCCTTTATCCTTATACATATTATAGATTTCAATAAGCTCAGGTAGTGCTTCTTTACAGTGAGAACAATCGCTAGCGTAAAATACTATCAGTTTTGCTTTGGCTTTAATTTCTTTCATATTTTGAATGTCCCCGGAAACATCTTTTGCAATAATATTTGGTGATTCATGTCCTGGTTTTAAGCTTTTAAGCTTTTTTGATACTCCAGCATAATAGGCCGTCATTTGTGGAGAGTAGTAACCGGATGGAATATAGTACTTATCAATTAAATATACTGTAATGTCTTCCCAAATTGAGCCTTCAAATGTTATCATAAATAAATTTAAGCAGTACTTATAAATTTCCTTATTTGCTTTCGCTTTATTCATTACTTTGTCAATAATACCTTTGTAGTTTTTTGTTGTAGCAGGGTTGCCAAAAGTTTTCATATAATCGCTTATCGAAACAAAAAGTACTTTCGTATTGACAAACTTCTCATCAGAGAAATCAATATTATCAAAAAAATGATCGTAATAGAATGATTCTTCAGTTTTATATTCACTATTTGGGTGTTTGCTTTTATATTCTTTAAAATCAGGGTATAGATATGATTTAAGTAATTTAGGTGCAAAATTATTTGGATATGATTTACCCATGTTTAAAACAAAATTGCGTAATTCATTGTTGAACTTTATAATCTTTTTATCAATTTCTTTTATTCGGGGATGATTTGAATTATAAGTTGTTTTTTCTATTTTATTTCTTTCGAATTGTAACCGGCTGATACTATCTCTAATCATTAAAGCATTTTGCCAATAGCTGAATAGGATAGCATTTTCAATAGAATTTTTTACTACCATTGAGCCTATTATATTATTGACATTTGATTCTAAAAGAATATCTTCATTATTATTAAATATGACTTCTGTATAAAGTGAATCATTGAAATAAATTTTATACATACCAGCAGGATATTTGTTTATATCCATGAAAACATATGCTCCATTGCTTTGTCTGTATGCTGTATCTATTACTTTAGATTCACTTCCTCTAATATTATACAATAGAGCTTTATTGCCTGTAAAGCCATTTAATTTGTAATAACAAAAATTTCCTGAGCCATAATTTGTTGAATAAATGGTTGTTATTAGTAGTATTAATATGAATAAACGCTTTGTCATAATGCTTAAATATTGAATAATTAATAACGGTTATTTTGATTTATTGTTATTTGTTAATAATTAAGAAAACAGTTCTCCGATTTAAGGCACGACCTTCTTCTGTTTGGTTGTCTGCAATAGGCTTTGTTTCTCCATATCCTTTATATGTCATTTGACTTGCCGGGATGCCTAATTTTAGAAGTAAATTGTAAACCGTACGTGCTCTATTTTTGGACAGTCGCATATTGTAATCATCTGCTCCAACATTATCAGTATGACCTTGAATTTCAATTTTTACATTTGGATTATCATTTAAGAAATCAAAGAATCCCTCAACTACTTTTTTTGAAGTTTCTGTAAGAACATCAGAGTCTGTAGCAAAGTAAATATCTTCTAAGTTATAAGTTTTCCCAACTTCAATTTGTTTCATTTTCATGTCTATTTTAACAGGAACATTGAACTTAGTGTCATTTTTAGAGATATACTTAGTAATATAGGTGTAGTCACGCTTTTTTACAGTCATGGTGTAATCAGCTTTCATTACCATTGCGAAAACATAATCCCCAGTTTCGTTATCTACAGGTATTTCATTAACTTCTTTTGTTTCCACATTTTTGATTACAATTTTGGCATCTCTTATAATTTGATTTGTTTTTTCATCTTTTAAGCGACCTTTTACAAATAATACTTTTTGTGGTCTTGCTTTTTTATAAAGTTTGAAAGAATAGATATTCCAAGGTGCATTTTTGTTGTTGTTTTTATCATTATTCCCTAATTTGTTTGATGCAAAATATCCATATTCGCCATTTGTACTAACAAAAAAGCCTAGGTCATTATTTTCGGAATTAATGGGGTAGCCTATATTTTTAGGAGTAACCCATAGATTACTATCATTAAGTCGGGTATAAAATATATCATAACCTCCTAATCCCATGTGACCGGCATAGTAGTTCCCGGTTTTATTATCTTGTCTGTCAGAAGAAGAAAAATATAGAGTTTGACTATCGGTGTGAATAAAAGGCGATTTTTCATTGCCGGCGGTATTAATACTTGGTCCCATATTTATAGCCTTCGTCCATTTGCCATTTTTATCTTTCTTGCTTCTATAGATATCATAACCTCCCATTCCTCCGGGACGGTTACTTACAAAATATAAAGTTTTTCCATCTGATGAAATACTAGGCATTGATTCCCAATATTTTGGAGTATTTATCTCACTTCCTAATACTTGTATGTCAGACCAATAGCCGTCAGTATCAATATGGGAATAACAGATGTCACAATTTAGAGTTTTATCAGCTTTTATTTTACATCGAGTATAATACAACTCTTTATTATCAATAGTTAAAGTTGCACCTCCTTCGTTAGATTGCAAATTGAATGGGCTCTCCATCGATTTACCAACTTCAAATCTATTCAACCCGGTTCTATTACTAATGCAAAATTTTTCTTCTCTTCTATTTGAATATGACCTTACTCTTTGATTTGATTTTTGTTGATATCGTCTTGTAAAATATAAATGGTCATTGTCGGGGCTTAATGAAGGAAGATATTCGTCATTTAATGTTGAGATATCTTCTACAACATGTGGATCAAAAGGTACTGGTTCGCTGTAAATTTTAGCATAAAACTTTGCATATTTGGAAAGGTCGACAGCATCTTCATAATTGTTTTCGTGGATTTTATCAGTATCAGCATTTAAAAATGCTTCGAACATTTTATGGGCTTCTTCCCATTTTTCTGCATCATAATATATTTTGCCAAGGTAATAATAAGCGTAATAATTTTTATATGAAGGACATAATTCAATTATTTTCTTATAAGAGTTTATTGCAATTTCTTCTTTTCTGTACCTATTAGTTTTTCTACTATTAAGGCTTGCTTGAACCCAAATAGCTCTTAAAAATTCCGGGGAATTATCGATACATTCCTCTATTTTTTTACTTCCCTCTAAATAATGCCCGTATTGTAAATCTTCCATTGCTTTTTTAAATAGCTTTTGAGATTTTTTACTTACTTCAAAATGACAATCATTATCTGTTTTTTGGGCATATAAGACAATATTTATTAAAAAGATGAATACTAGTAAAAAATTAAACCGCATATCTCGTGTTTGATTTTATCAAAATTAATTTTACAAAAATACTAAAGTATTATTTCGAATAAAATTTAATTCTATCAATTATAGCTTTTGTACAAACCGGACAAAAATCATTATATCTGATAGATTTCATTGAACAATCATGCTTAGGCCTATAAATACCTTTAGCGATATAACCGCCACCTTCAAATGCTCCTAGTATGTCAGCGTTTTCTTCAATATCTGGTGTGGGTATAGGTGTGGAATTAGCGACCATAGATTTCCATTTTTTGTTAAAGTCAACTAATGTGGTAATGTTTGGTTCCCATGGTTCACTGTTTAAATCATAAAAATCTTCAACACCTACCTCAGAAGTGTAATATTCGTCTGCCAGCCCTGCAAAGGCGTGTCCAAATTCATGAGTAAATACAAAATCGGAGTATTTGTTGTCGGCAGTACATATTGAATAAAAATTATAGATCCCGGCACCTCCATATTTGTCAGTATTTACTAAAATATATATTTGATCATAGGGTGCATTTGCAGCTGCATTTCTTATAGCTATATTATTGGTTGTATTCAAATATCTTTCTGTTCCAAAAGTATAAAAGTGGCTATCGAATAAAGTGTTTTTGTAAATACCTTTTCCCGGAATATCAGTTCCAGATTCAACAGAAACACTTGGAATAGCCCAAATATTGATATCACTTTTATATTGTTTAAAAGGATCACATGCAAGCAAATAATCCTTGAATCTTTGAGCATCATTCATAAATTTCTGTATTTCTGATTGAGTATAGCCTTCAGCTATTAGAACAATATCTAATTTTTTAGATGCATCACCGCTATCATGTATTTTGAACGACTTTATCGGTGTTTTAAGTGTAGGAGATATCATATAATTTTTTGGATTTACGTATATCTTTGTCCATAGTTCCCACTTCATATTTTTTAGTCGTTTGTAAAATTTTAATTTTATGGTATTTTTTGGGAAAGGCATTATTACACTTTCAGAGAAACTTCTCCAAAGTGATTTTGCTTCCTTTGTATATTTCCATTCACCACAAAGTGTTGAGTAGTTACGCGAATATATCAATTTATTATTTGTGCTATCATAAACTTCAAATTTGTAAGCTCCATAATCAAAGGTGTCTATTAGATTAAGCTGAGAACCTCCCCAAAAAGGTTCATGAAAGAAATTATCTACAGAGAATAACTCATCATTAAATGTTGCAGAATGTATGTAGTCAATCCTTAAACTACCTTTTGCAAAGTAAGTATTAAAGTCTTGGGCTGTTGATATGCTTGTTAATAAAAATATTATAGTGCTGAATATTAGATTGATAGGCATAATGATTAAATTTAAAATTAAAAAATAAATATAGTTTAAATTGTATGAAGAATGACCAATTTTTTGTTTTTTTTATTTATTATAAAAAAGATATATTGATTGATATTTTTCAATATTATTATGTATTTATATAAGTTAATTGCTGAGCACAAGTAACTATATCGTGTATTTTTGTGTTATATTAATAACAATGATAATGTGATTAAAGTGTTAATAATATGATAATTTTAGATCAAGTTTTATATTTTACTCAATGGCCATTATTAGCAGGTGTAGTTGGTTCTATGATACATGTTTTTACTGGTCCAGATCATTTGGCGGCAGTGATGCCTTTTGCTGTTGAGCATAAGAAATCTTCATGGAAAATTGGTATTTCATGGGGAACAGGGCATTTAGTTGGAATGTTATTTATTGGTGTTTTGTTTATGCTATTTAAGCAATTAATACCATTTGAAGTTATTTCCGAGTTTTCAGAGGTATTTGTTGGCTTTGTCTTGGTAGGAATAGGAATTTGGGCTATTTATAGAATTAGAAAATTTGATTCGGGGCATCAGCATCCTCACTACCATGTCGAAACTGATGAGTTTCATATTCATTCTCACGTGCATGACCAAAGTAGTAAGTCTAATCATAGTCACAGTCATACATTGCCTATTAAAAAAGGTATTTTGAGTAGTTTTACTGTTGGTATTATTCACGGTTTTGCTGGAGTGGCTCACTTTATTTTGTTTCTTCCAGTGCTTGGTTTTAATTCCATTGCACAATCTGCTTCATATATTGTGGGTTTTGGTATAGGAACTTTATCTGCTATGACTTTTTTCGCAGTAGTTGTTGGATTGCTTTCATCAAAATCCAATAATTCAAAATATAAGAATGTATTTCTTTATCTGAGATATACTGCTGCTATGCTTGCATTATTGGTGGGTTTTTACTGGATTTTTGCTTCTTAATTATAGTTTTGTATTATTATTGTTTTAAACCAATTTAGCTAATGTTAAATTATTTTCAGTAATTATTATTTGCATTAAATTTGTATTTTTGCACGTTTAATAAATATAATTAGTGATGATTTCTAAGTTTCTTTTATCTTTATTATTAGTGTTATTTTTAAAAAATGGCTCTGGAGATGTTGATGTTTTACAATTAGTTGAGCGCAATCACATTATGTATAAGAAGGGTGCAGATAAACCTTTTACAGGAAATGCAATTATGAAATACTCTGATGGTGTAATTTTTATGAGTACTCCTTATGTAAATGGTAAAATTAATGGGACTGAGTATCGCTATTATCATAGTGGTAGTCTTGAGGTTAAGGCTGATTATGTTGATGGTAAATATCATGGGATACTATACCATTATTATGAAAATGGGAAAGTCAAAAGTGCTGAGACTTATAAGATGGATTATAGATATGGAATTTCAAAGTACTATTATGAAAATGGTCAACTGAAATTGATTGGTAATTTTGAAGATTGTAAGGAAACTGGTGAGTGGAAAGAGTATTATGATAATGGACAACTTAAGAGTGTTGGTAATTATGATAACGCACAAAAAGTGGGTATATGGAAATACTACAATATTCAGGGGAGAATTGTAAAGACCGAGAATTTTGATAAGCTTACTAATATTTTAAAAGTAGGAAATTAGTTTGTTCTTTTATATTACTTGGATTGATTTTCTATAATTATTTCTAAATACATCTTGTTAATATCACAAAAAGCATTTATTATCAAACTAAATACTATTATTAGTTTTACTTAATTGTAAGGATTATTTGTGAATAATTCGGGTTAATATGTTTATGAAATAATATGCTTTCTTTTCTATATTTATTTGAGGCAATATGCGGAATATTATTATAATTATGAAGTGATAGTATTGAATTGTAATAGATAAATATCAGCATAACAGACATATAGCATAATATAAATATTTATTAAAATAATTCAATAAAAACATTGCCATGATAGAATTTATTTTTACTTTTGCAGTCCGAATTTTTTGAATTTAAGAACATCTGTAACGACATAGCTCGGAAGCAGTAGCTAAATAATTTTTTGATATGAAAAGGACATTTCAACCATCTAACAGAAAGAGAAAGAACAAACACGGATTTCGTTCTAGAATGGCCACTGCTAATGGTCGTAAGGTATTAGCTCGTAGAAGAGCAAAAGGTAGAAAAAGATTAACTGTTTCTGACGAACGTCATAGTAAATAGTTAATTTATTAATATCAGACAAAAAGGCAATCATATTTAATGGTTGCCTTTTTTGTTTTTAGTAGAGAATTCTCTTTTATAAGTATATGTTGTTTATTAGTGAATGATATCAAATTACTCTCTGATTTAGTATTTGATTTAGTATTTATTAATTTATTAATAAGTAATATTTTATGATAATTAATTTTAAATAACTATACACTTGCCTATTATCATTATCTAAATATAATTTTATGGTTAGTTTATCAAGAATAATTCTAAATTTAGATATTGTTAAAAATATTTAAATACTTTTACTTTGTGTTGTAACTTTTATTGAAAGGGTGCGTACAATCGTATTCAAATTTGGGACAGGATTAGTCTGTTTTCTTAGATTGATATATAAAATTATCGCTATATAGAATTATTTGGTGTAAATGTATTGCTCAATGCGTTCATTAATATTGCTTATTACATTATTATGATAAGAACCTAATTTTTATTTATTAATCAATTAATTGTTAACTTAAACTATTTTAAAATGAAGAGAATTTTATTCGTATTAGTTGCATTCCTTATGGTAGGAATCACTGCACAGAAAAGTTATGGACAGTTATCCGACGAGGAATATAACTACGTAACTATGGATCTTAGAGGTATCCTAAATTTAACTATGACAACCAATCCACAGGTTGATTTCACATTTAAAACAATTCAAGAGTACAATCTAGGAATTACACGTTTTAATGCTACTCAATTAGAAGTTGATGCTACATTAGCATGGGATTTATTTGTTTATGCAAGTACTGATAGCTGGACACAAGTAGAAGCATATTCTACTAATGGTAATCCTTACCTTCCTGCTGAGATTTTGGAGATGCAATCATCTGTAACTTCTAGTGCTCCAGTAAACATTAATACTTTTTCTTCTTTGTTGGGATTAACTAATTCAACTGTTGCTGCAGGTGTACCAACTGCTTCAACTCAGTTTTTAGCTGGTGAATTTGGAACTGTTTCTGGTGGTGGATCTGCTTTTGCTCCTGGTACTGCTGCAAATAACCCAACTACTCACAAATTTAGAATTGATATGAGATTGAAGCCAGGTATCCCTGCTACTTTCCCTAATTCTACTGTA
>Ga0256842_1000517_pt1 | contig 34252 bp, 42 predicted proteins | sample 4559240metaG_FD_185973 | JGI IMG/M metagenome (GOLD analysis project Ga0256842, IMG submission 185973) | Hydrothermal vent microbial communities from Guaymas Basin, Mexico - 4559-240 | ecosystem: Environmental > Aquatic > Marine > Hydrothermal vents | place: Mexico: Guaymas Basin | collected...
TCTTTTTTATTTTCCATATTTGTTTTAACTCTTTTATTTTAGCTTTTATATTTATCTTTATGAGATTGTATTAGAAGTACGACTTTAGTCTCGTACCTCTTTTTTATTTTTATGTTTAGAGAGAAGTACTGATTGTTTTAAGAATGTTTCTTTTCTTTTTGAGCTTTTTTATACTCTTTTTCAAATTTCTTTCTACGGGAATAAGATAATTTATCAATAAAAAGGATACCATTTAGATGATCTACCTCATGTTGTATTGCTATACTCAAAAGACCATTTGCAACTAAGTTTTTAGTGTTGCCATGTCTGTCTTGATAGTTTAGACTTATCTCATCAAATCTTTTTATATCTTCATAAAAACCTGGAACACTTAAACATCCTTCTTGATATGTAGTATCTCCAGTTTTGTATGTTATTACAGGATTGATTATCTCCATTAAGTTTTCTTTTGATTGTTCTCCATCTTCATCAGGGATATTTAAAATAAGAGCTTCTTTGGCATGTGCAACTTGAATCGCAGCCAAGCCTATACCATTGGACTTCATCATAATCTCATACATACTATCCAATAAATCATGTAATTGAGCGTCAAATTTTTCAACTTTTGAAGATTTTTCTTTTAATTTTCTATCTGGGTATTCAACTATTTTTAATTTCATGTGTTGTTTTTATCCTCTATAACAGCTTGTTCTCTTAATGATACAGCAAAATCAATATTTTTCTTTGTGTAAGCTTTTTCTATTCCATCCATAGCGCTAACTATTGTTTCTTCAACTGAGTAGAGTGTATCAATATCTGTAATACCTATAGATATTTTTAGGTGAATCTCTCTGTCTGCTAGAAAAAAGTTACTATTAGATACTAGTTCACATAGTCTTTCACTGGCTTTTTTGGCATTTTCAAGATTTGTATGCTTTAGAAGCATTGCAAATAGTCCATTGCCATAGTGAGCAACTACATCACTTCTTCTGGATGTTTTTAACAGTAATCTAGCTATAGTTCTTGTCATTAGAGTTATAGCTTTTTCGTTTTTAATGCTATCGACAAGTTCACGAGAAAGTTCTATCATGATAAGTGAACTTTTGTGATTGAATTCCTTGATAAGCTCCATTTCCTGTTCTATTTTGCTCATCAAGTATCGTTTATTGTAAACACCAAATTTATTATCAAATATAGTTTCATTTTCTACATTTTTTACTATACCTGCAGTTTCATCATAAAGTGTTCTCATCTGTGAATTTTGTTTTTTTAAGATACTATTTAGCTTTCCTATATCATTATCAAGAGATCCTATGAGACTTACAATAGATGCTTTTTCATTAATATCACTAAGCTCATTCTTTCTTTTGTCTAGTATCTTAGTCATAAGATTCATGTTTTTGTATAGATTTGCAGTTAGGTTTAAAATGTTTTTTACAGAAGAGAAACCTTGTTTTAAACTTCTCTCAAGAACAATAGTTGTTTCTTCATCATTACTCTCTTCTAGTTCTAATATAGAGAGTATTTGTTTGCGAAGCGTTTCACTTTTATCTTCTAATAGTCTATCAAAATAGAGTGAAAAGTTATTTGGGGTTGGTGGCAAGTTGTCTGAGATAAGTGTATTTAAAACTTCTTTAGAATAAATTTCTAAGTCACTTGAGGGTTCTCCTATATCCAGTATGGCAGATCCAAGCGACTCTACTGGTGTGTTTGTGTTATTTATATTTCTACGACTTCTGCTTCTTAGAGTTCCTGCCATTTTAGATCCTTTATTCTTTGTCGCTTTTAATCAGAACCTCATCAATCATGCCATATTGTTTAGACTCTTCTGCACTCATGAAGTTATCGCGATCAGTATCTTTTTCAATTTGTTTAACATCTTGACCTGTATTTTTTGCCAAGATAGCGTTAAGTTCAACTTTCATACGAAGAATCTCTTCAGCCTGAATAGCAATATCTGTTGCTTGTCCCTGTGCGCCACCTAATGGTTGGTGTATCATGATTCTGGCATGTGGAAGAGCATATCTTTTGCCTTTTTCACCACTTGAGAGTAAAAACGCACCCATAGAAGCTGCTTGACCTATACAGATAGTAGCGACATGTGGGCGAATATAATTCATAGTGTCAAAAATTGCCATTCCTGCGGTTACAACTCCACCAGGTGAATTGATATAAAAATATATATCTTTCTCAGGGTCTTCTGCTTCTAAAAATAAAAATTGTGCAACTATTGTGGAGGCAACTTGGTCGTTAACCTCCCCACTAAGCATAACAATTCTATCTTTTAAAAGACGAGAATAAATATCATACGAGCGTTCACCACGCCCTGTTTTTTCCACTACATAAGGGATATAACTCATCTAATTATGCCTCTTTTATCTTTGCATTTAGAAGTTTACTAAGAACTTTGTCTTCAACCATTGACATTTGAATAGCAGGAAGATAACCAGCTTCTTTGTATTGTTCATATGCTTTTTGAGGGTCTTGACCCATTTGCATTGCTTCCATATATATAGTTTGCATGATTTCTTGCTCTTCAACTTTTACATTTTCAGCTGCTGCTAAAGCATCAATGATAAATGTAGCTCTTACACTTCTTTGAGCATCTTCACGGAAAGTTTCACGAAGTTCATTTAGCTTGTCTTCATTTTCACGAAGTTCTTTAATCTCATCTTCACTCATGCTAGATGCTGCTTTATTTAGAGCCATATCTATCTCTTGTTCTACAACAAACTCTGGTAAATCAAATTTAAAGTTTTCAACAAATAATTCTAAAAGAGCTGGTTTCATCTCTTCATTATAAAGTTTACTTAGTTTTTCACTTTCTATTTGGGTTTTAATTTGAGCTTTTAAGCTTTCTAAATTAGCATCTTCTTGACCTGGAAGAAGTTTTTTAGCAAACTCATCATCTATCTCAACTTCCTCTTTTACTTTAATCCCATTTACTTTTACTTTGAACATAGCTTCTTTACCAGCTAACTCTTTTGCTTGGTATTCTTCTGGGAAAGTTACTTTAATCTCAACTTCCTCATCTCTTTTAACACCTATAAGTTGGTCTTCAAAACCTGGGATAAATTGATTAGAACCTAAAAGTAATTCAAAGTTTTCGCCTTTACCACCAGCAAAAGCTTCACCATCAACAAAACCTTCAAAGTCGATTACAGCAGTATCACCTTTTTTCATTTTACGGTTTCTTTTGATGTCAACAAGTGGAGCTTGTTGTTCAGCTAAATCTTTAAGTCTTGTATCAATCTCTTCATCTGTTACTTCTGGTTTATCAAACTCTGCAACCATTTCAGCATAAGCACCCATATCTATCTCTGGTCTCATTGCCACTTTTACAGTTACTTCTATTTTATCATCACTTTTGTCAAATTGTGAAACATTTGGCTCACCAATTAGAGATTCATTTGCAATTTCTAATGCTTCTAAGCCTTTAGAAAATACTTCACGAAGTGCTTCAGCTTCAGCATCTTGAACTAGTTTTTCACCATATTGTTTTTTGATAATAGCAACAGGAACCTTACCTTTTCTAAAACCTTGAACACTCGCAGTTTTCGCTAAATCTTTAGCAATTTTTTCTAGGTTATCGTTCACCTTGTCCATAGAGATTGTAGCTTGAATCTCAGCATTTGCACCATCAATTTTTTTCTGTTTGATTTCCATCAATTTCCTTTAAATAAGTTTTTATTTACAGTCTTAGACTATTATTTTGGACAATAATATCTAAAATCTGCTTTTAATTAGCTTTTACAAAGTTTTGGTTTAAAGTTAAGAAGTAGTATCCATGCTACTGCCAAATCTATCATAACATCAGCAAAGTTAAATACAGCAAAGCCATCTTGTCCCATTATTGGGTATGGCCATCCATGCCAATAAAACATATCTACAACTCCACCATGGATAAATCTATCATAGATATTTGAAAAAGCTCCACCGAGCATAAAGCCAATAGGGATGGCATAACAAACTTTTTTTAGATACATTGTATAAAGTAAAATAGAACTTACAAGAATTAATTGAATATATTTTAGCCACTCATTTAAAAATGAGAACATAGAAAATGCAACACCTTTGTTATATACTAAGATAAAGTCCATGTAATTTGTATAATATCTAAAGCCATCCACAAAAAGCATTTTAATATTTTGATCAATGATAAAAATGCCAATTATTGTAAAAAATAAGATGGTGTTAAAGCGAATATGTTTAGGCATTTAAATTATTTTGAAAAAAATCAACCATATCAACCATATGGTTGTCTATCTTTTTAGCATCTTTGCATTCAAGTAAAACTCTTAGTTTATTTTCAGTACCAGAATAACGGATAAGATGACGGATATTTAGTTTGTCTAGTTCTTCAAGTTTTTTAGTTAAATCTTTAATCTCACTAAGTGATTTTTTAACTTTTATGTTTATGTTTGTAAGTTTTTGAGGGTATAGACTAAATGGGCGAAGTGCTTGGGAAGCTTTTTGTTTTGTGTCTATTAAAAGTGCTAAAACCTGTAAAGCAGATACTAATCCATCGCCAGTTTTAGCAAAGTCGTGCATTATCACATGACCACTTTGTTCTCCACCAAAATTTATATTTTCCTTTTTCATTATCTCTAAAACATTTTTATCTCCAACATCTGAACGGAATAGTTTTAGCCCTTTTTGTGTCATGAAATCTTCTAAGCCCTGATTGCTCATAACTGTTGTTACAATTGCATTACCTTTTAAAACACCTTTATCACTCATATATGAAGCCAAAGCACCTAGTAGTTGGTCGCCATCTACAACTTCACCATTTTCATCAACAACTACAAGTCTGTCTGCGTCTCCATCAAGTGCTATCCCTAAATCTGCTCTGTATTTAATAACACTTTGACATAAATCTTTTGTATGAAGCGCTCCACATCCTTCGTTTATATTAAATCCATCTGGTTTATCATGAAGCACTACAACATCAGCACCAAGTTCTTCTAAAACGGTTGGCCCAACTTTGTATCCAGCTCCATTTGCAGTATCTAATACTATCCTTACACCTTGGAGTGTAAGTTCTCTTGGAAATGAGTTTTTAAGTTGAACTATATATCTGCCAATTACATCATCTATTCTTTTAGCTTTACCAATATTTTTACCTGTTGCTTGTGCTTCTAAAAGTAGTGCTTTATTGTTATATATATTTTCTATCTCTTTTTCAACTTCACTTGAGAGTTTATCACCATCTCCATCAAAAAATTTGATACCATTATCTTCATAGGAATTGTGTGAAGCACTTATCATAATTCCAGCATCACATCTCATGTTTTCGGTTATAAAAGCTATGGCTGGGGTGGGCATAGGACCTATCTCTATCACATCATAACCAATAGCAGTTAAGCCACTAACTATGGCATTTTCTATCATATAACCACTTCTTCTTGTATCTTTACCAATTAAAATTCTATTAGTTGTAGCGTGAGCTTTAAAATATATCCCAGCAGCCATAGCAACTTTCATTGCAAGTTCTGCACTTAAAAATAAACCAGCTTCACCTCTTACACCATCTGTACCAAATAATTTCATATAATTTTCCAATTTTTTAAGTGGTGTATTTTAACATAATTATCTATTAAAATGTAAATTTCTATATTTTCTATACTCTTTAACTTACTTTTAATTATCTTTAAGCTAAAATTGCGCACTAAAATTTCATGAGAAGGACTCATAACATGGCAAATCATAAGTCATCTATTAAGAGAATTCGCCAAACTATCGTTCGTACAGAGCGAAATCGTTTTTATAGAACTCGTCTTAAAAACATCGTAAAAGATGTTCGTTCTGCAATCGAAGCAGGTAACAAAGAAGAAGCAACTGCTACATTTAAAGTAGCTAATCAACAAATTCATAAATTTGTAAGCAAAGGTATTCTTAAAAAAGAAACTGCAGCTAGAAAAGTAAGCCGCTTGCACAGAGCTGTAAACGCTATATAATTAGAGCATAGATTAATGCTTGCAGATAAACTTACACCGTTTATCAATCGCTATGATGAACTTAGCAGAATGCTAAGTTCGCCTGATATAACTTCTGATATCTCCAAGATGACAGAGCTTTCTAAAGAACAATCTTCAATATTACCAATCGTTGAAAAAACCAAAGAGTACAAAACACTATTAGAAGAGATAGCTGATTCAAAAGAGATGCTAGGTGATTCTGAAATGGGCGATATGGCAAAAGAGGAACTTAAAGAGCTTGAACCAAAAGTGTCAGTTATAGAAGAAGAGATTAAAATGCTTCTTCTTCCAAAAGATCCTAATGATGATAGAAATATCATAGTGGAACTTCGTGCTGGTGCTGGTGGTGATGAAGCTGCTATATTTGTAGGGGATCTTTTTGATGCTTACACAAGGTATGCAGATTTAAGAGGTTGGAAGATAGAACTTATGAGTACATCTCCATCGGATGCTGGTGGTTTCAAAGAGGTTGTTGCACTTATTAAGGGTGAACAGGTTTATAGTAGATTGAAATATGAGGGTGGAACTCATAGAGTACAAAGAGTTCCAACAACAGAATCTCAGGGTCGTGTTCACACATCAGCTATCACAGTGGCAGTTATGCCTGAAGTTGATGATGTTGAGGTTGAGATTAATGATAATGATTTAAAGATAGATGTTATGCGTTCATCTGGTTGTGGTGGGCAGTCTGTAAATACAACTGACTCTGCTGTTAGGATTACACACTTGCCATCAGGTATCGTAGTAACCAACCAAGATCAAAAATCACAACATAAAAACCGTGAAAAAGCTATGAAAGTTTTAAAAGCTAGACTATATGATCTTGAGATGCAAGAAGCTCAGGCAAAAGATAGTGAAGCAAGAGCTGCTCAGGTTGGAACGGGTGATAGAAGTGGTAGAATTAGAACTTATAACTATCCACAAAATCGTATAAGTGACCATAGAATTAATCTAACTCTTTATAGGTTAAATGAGATTATGAGTGGTGGACTTTTAGATGAAGTTATAGAACCACTCATAGCTGATCATCAAGCTAAAATTGTTGAAGCTGCTGGACTTTAGTTTATAGATATTTAATTTTTTTGTTATAAGTAGAATTGTAACAGTATGATGATTTTGCGAGTTGGTTGCCTACTGGCACTCTAAGCCCTGTCCTACTTTGAGGATAGGGCTTTTTTTTTGCTTAATTTTTTACTAAAAGGAAGATAGATGAAATCATCATTAAAACTGTTGTTGAGAGCATCTGCTGTTGTGTTACTTATGAGTGGTTGTACTCAAAAAGTTAGAATCAAGGCATTAGACCCAGCTCAAGTTGCAGAGATGGCTACAAAGAAAAAAGTTGCGATTAGCAGTTTTAAAAATGACAAGTATGGACTATCTGGCAAAATAGAGTCTCAAATAGCTAAACACAAGCTAGATAAAAAAAGATATTTTACCGTTGTAAGTAGAAAAGATTTAAATAAAATTATGGCAGAACAAAAATTACAATCTTCAGAACTTATGGATGAAGCTACTGTAACAAAAGTAGGTAAAATGATAGGTGCTCAAGCTGTAATCAATGGGGAAATTGCTTCTGCTACAGCTCAATCTGGGAGATATAGAGAAGAAAGAAAAAAATGTCTTAAATATGTTAAAGATAGATGTGTACAATATAAATACTATACGGTAGTTTGTGAAACAACTCAAGCAGAAGTATCTGCTAATATTAATATAGTTGATGTAGAAACTGGTTCAATTATCTATGGTGACATGTTAAATAAAGAATATAATGGCGATTCTTGTAAAAACGGAAGAGTTCTTTCAAAAGGTCAGGCTTTAAATAGACTAGCTACTGCAATCGCATCTGAGTTTGTATATAAATTAACTCCTCACTACATCTACTTTAATGTAGCACTACTTGATAAAATAGAGCTTGAAAATGTAACAAAAAAACAAGAAAAAACTTTTGAGACTTCATTGGTATATATTAAAGCTGGTCGTATGGATAAAGCAGAAAAACTTTTACAAGGACTCCTTGATGAACTTGATGGAAAATCTTTCGTGGTTGTATATGTACTTGGTGTTGTAAATGAGGCACAAGGTAAATTTGATAAAGCTAAAAAGTTATATACAATGGCAGATGATTTAACTGCTGAACCTGTAGATGAAATCAATTTAGCAATTACCAGAATTGATAAATTAATTTCCAAGCGTAAAGAAGCAAAGCAGCAAATGAATGCTAAGTAAAAACAATATATTTAAAAGTTTTTTATTTCTAACTTTTTTAGCTTTATTCTTTAGTGGTTGTGGTGGCTTTTCTGCTGCTCCATCTGCAAAATCAACACCAAAAAAGATGATGCCTGTATGGATTACTGCTCCACTTCCAAGTGATAATGAAAAGTTTATGTATGGAATGAGTATTGAAGCTGATAGAGATAGTGCTATAAAAGCTGCTCTTAGTGATATGATTGCAAAGCTTGGAACTACTATAGAATCCTCGTATGAATCAAATCAAGAAGTTCAAGGTGCATACTCAAAATCTGTTATCAAAAGTCAAATAAAATCTGGTGTATCCAAGATAAAGATTAATAACTACAAAGTGATTAAATCACATAAAGTCAGTTATAGAGAGTTTGCTGTTATGATTGAAACAGATAAGCAAAAACTTGTAGCTGGTTTAAAAGATAACCTAAAAACAGAGAAAAAAAATATAATTCAAAAATATAATTCTTTAAAAGGTAGTGATGCTTTAACTAGATATAACACTAAAAAAGAGTTGGCACAAGAAGCTAGTAAGCTTATCTCTGAAATTCTTATCATTTCAGATTTAGATAAAAGTTTTGATAAGCAAAGTAATCTGGATTTTGTAAGTAAAAAACAAAAACAATTTATAGCAGAGTCTAAAAGGCTAAAGTTTTTTGTTAGTGGTAATAAAAAATCGACTAAATTTGTAGATGGTATAAAAAATTATCTTGCTCAAAATGGTTACAATGTTACAAATTTAAAGAAAAATGCAGTTTGTATAAAAATAAATACTACTGACAACATTATTAGGTCAGGCTTTATTGGCATAGCTGTTTTAACTGTTAATGTAAGTGTATTTGATAAAAAACAACGCATTGGTGGTAAATCAGTGATTATCAAAGAGAGATATAACGGCTCAAGTGCTAGTGTATATAAAAATGCCTCTATCCATCTTGAGCAAGATATTAAAAAACAAGGTATCAATGAAGTTATAGGAATTAAGTACCTATCCAAAAAGAACACCAATTATCAGCGATAAGAAAACAGTTCTAGTGATAGGCAGATTTTTGAAGAACTAACTGGTTAATTCAAGAAAATCTAACGACACAATAGGACGGTTTTCTTATCGCCCATAGGGAAGCTCAAAAAAGCAACTACTGACTTCGTTAAAAACTCTTGAAGCTACCAGTAGCTCCTACAAGTTTTTGCCTTGCATTAGTCACTTTTTTGAGCTTCTGATAATTGGTGTTCTTTTTGGATAGGTACTTAATCTAAATAATATATGTCAAATTTAGATTTTAAATTTCAGCTATAAAAGTTCTTTTAACTTCACCCCTGAAAGTGATAGTCTTGTCATTTACACCGAGATAGAGTGTATCACCGCTTGTTGGATAAACTTCTATATTGTTTTGAACTAAGTTTTCTTTGTATGCTCTATAAAAACAAGCTGCCATCCCTGTTCCACATGCCAAGGTTTCATCTTCTACTCCACGCTCATAGGTTCTAACTTTTAAATTTCCATTTTCTTCATAAGCTATGTTTACATTTGCATTATATTTGTGTCTTAATTCACTTGCTTCTTTTAGATCAAAAACAGATATATCATCTACAAATTTTACAAGATGTGGAACGCCTGTATCTATCTTCCACCATAAAGAGCCATTAAATTGAATGTTGTCATCTAAAATAACAGGAGGTGTTAATTCACTTTCAACCATGCCATTTTTTTTACCATGTGCTTTTATGATTTTTGCATTTATCACTCCAGCACCAGTTAAAAAAGTCATTTTTTTTGGAGCTATATCGTTGATGTAAGCATAGTGAGCAGCTGCACGACTTCCATTTCCACACATATTAGCATGACTTCCATCAGAGTTGTAAAACTGCCATTGAAAATCATATTTGCTATGGGGAATTAAAACTATGAGACCATCAGCACCTATACCATCTTGTCTGTGACAAAGTTCCTGAGCTAACTTGCTTCTGTTTTTTTCCTCAAGAGTATGAAAAACTACAAAATCGTTTCCGTTTGCACTATATTTGTAAAGTGTCATTTTTTCTCCAGATATTTTTCTTTTATAATCTCAACAAAATCTTCCACCTCTTGTTGAAGATGTTTAAGGTTTTTAGAATTGTCTATCACCCATGTAGCTTTCTCTTTTTTCTTTTCAATATCCAGCTGAGATGATATTCTCTTTAGTGATTGCTCTTTTGAATAGCCATTTCTTTTTATAAATCTTTCTAGTTGAATCTCTTTTGGAGTGTAAACCACAACACTGTCTTTGATGTCATAGTTTCTATTTTCAAAGAATAGAGGTATATCTATAAGGTATGGAAATTTAAAACCATCTTGTTTTATGCTTTGTTGTTCAATCTCTTGACGAATTTTTGGGTGGAGAAATTCTTCTAAAAGTTTTTTGGCATGTGGGTTTGAAAAAATCATCTCTCCGAGGGAAGTTCTATCAACTTTAGAATCTTTTATATATTTTGAACCAAAGTTTTTCTCAATCCAATCACAAGAGTTATCTAAAATTTTATGAGATATACTATCTGCATCTATAACTCTCATACCATTAAGAGCTAAGAGTGAAGCAACAGTGCTTTTGCCAGTAGCAATCCCTCCAGTTAGGGCGATAGCATATTTAAAAGACATTAGTTTTTAATAATCCCTAGATATTCTTTTCTTATATAATTGCCCATAGCAAATGAGCCAACATGAACATCACAGTTATAATAATTTAAACCATCAAGCATATCAGCTCTTTGTAAAATAATATCTGCAGTTGGATGGTACTCTTTTGAAGCAAGAAGTGCAGTTGAACAATCTCCAAGGTTATAAGGCATGATGATTTTAAAATAATTTCCAACTGTTTTCATCAAAGATTTATTTGCCTCAACATCATCTAAGTCAGGGTGTTTCATAACAACTAACCCATCATCTTTTAAAACTCTGTTTATATGTGTTGCAATAAAAGCATCAACATTGTCTTGAGAAATTACAACATCAAAAGCACCATCTTTTGCCTTGGAAATTTCATCAATCCCACATGCCATAGTTGTAAAATTTATATTGTCATGTTTTTTAACTTCTACTTCAAAACCCATTGCGTCATCGCTGATAATTAAAATATTTTTTGGCTCTTTACTTGTACATAATGGCACATGTACCATCATCTCATTGTGGATAAACTCTTTCATTTTTATAATTCCTATATATAATTAAAAGCGATTTTATCATATTATGATTAATTTTACTTAATATAGATATAATTACAAAAAAATTTAAAGGTATTAGATGGATTTTAATAAAATAAGAAAATTTTGTAGAGTTTTTCGTATCATTCTTGGTACTGCACTAATTATTACAGGTTTTATTACGGGTGTATTCTGGTTTTATTTAGGAGTCATCCCACTTATTGCAGGTATTGCAAATTTTTGTCCATTATGTATGATTACTAAAAAATGTGATTTACCAAATAGGGAGTCTTGAAATGAGTCAGATTAGTTATAAAGATGCTGGTGTAGATATAGATGCTGGAAATAGTTTTGTTGAGAATATTAAACCTTTAGTTAAATCTACCAAAATTTCTGGTGTGATTGGTGGAATTGGCAGTTTTGCAGGTGCTTTTGAGCTTCCAAAAGGTTTTAAAGAACCAGTGATGCTTGCTGCGACTGATGGTGTTGGTACAAAACTAAAACTTGCTATTGACAGTGGTATTCACAATACTGTTGGTATAGATTTGGTTGCGATGTGCGTGAACGATTTGCTTTGTAATTTTGGTACACCATCATTTTTCTTGGATTATTATGCAACTGGTAAGCTTGATGTTAATGTAGCTACAAATGTAGTTGCAGGGATAGCTGAGGGGTGTAAACGGTCTGAGTGTGCATTGATTGGTGGTGAAACTGCTGAGATGCCAGGGATGTATTCTAAAGATGATTATGATTTAGCTGGTTTTGCAGTTGGTGTTGCAGAAAAAAGTGAGATGGATAGAGTAAGTCTTGTAAAAGCTGGACACAAACTTATAGCATTGCCAAGTTCAGGACTTCATTCAAATGGTTTTTCACTTGCTAGGAAAGTTTTATTTGAGAAGATGAATTTGGATTTCAATAAAGATTTCAATGGTAAGCCTTTGATAGAAACTCTACTTGAGCCTACAAATATCTATGTAAAAACTTTTAAAGCTCTAAAAAATGAGATAGTAGCTATGGCACATATTACAGGTGGTGGTATAGTTGAAAATTTACCTCGTGTTTTACCTGAAAATTTAAAAGCAGAAGTAAAAAAAGATGCTATAAAAATTTTACCAATTTTTGAACTTATGAGTGAGCATGTAGCAGAAGATGAGATGTTTAGAGCATTTAATATGGGTGTTGGTATGATACTTGTAGTTGATAAGAAAGATGTTGATACTGTTTTAAATAAAGCAGAGGGAAGCTATCTTATAGGTGAGATAAAAGAGGGTAAAAGAGAAGCTGTAATGGTTTAAAAGTAAGGTTAAACACCTTACTCCCATTTAAATCTTTGCATTGGTAGTGAAGATTTGTTTCCCCATTCTAATAGAGATGCTCCATATAGTTTTGTATGTTTAAAACCCATTTTTTGATATAAAATATACCATAGCATCGAACCGTCATAGATAGAATTTCCATAAACTGTAATATTGCTATTTTTAGACAAATTGAATCCGTCTATGTATATTGCATCCAATTCTTTATCATCTCTAATCGTTGAATCTTTTAAAAAGCTATATTTATAAAAACTGCTTTTGGCATGTGGGATATGACCAATGCCATCAATCCCTTTTGATTTTTCAACTCCATAATATTCTTGTGGAGTTCTTGCATCCATAATTGTTATTTTGGAATTGTTTTGTTCTATGTCTTGAAGATTTGCTAAAATCTTTTGATTTTCATTAAATGTAAAATTACCTTCACTTCTTGGATAAAACTTTTTTGTAGAGATAAGCAATTCATTTTGAAAAATCCATCCCATATAGCCACCGTCTAAGATGCTGATATTATGGACTCCATTGTAGGTTAAAATGAAAGCCAGATAGCTTGAATTTAGATTTCCTGTTTTTGTATTATGCGAATATATAACTATATTTGAACTTGTGTTTATTCCTAAATCTTTTAGTTTAGTTTGCACTATATCTGTTTTGTCCATAAGCATATATGGATTGTTTTCTCTAGCAATAAGTTCTGATATGTCAAAATATATAGCATTTTTTATATGGCTTGTTTTATAGTCTGAATATGAACCAACATCTATGATGATTAATTTTTTATCTTCTATGGAAGTTTTAAGGTTTTGTGGTGTTATAAAAGCATCATATGCAAAACTATTTGTTATTATGGCTACTATGAGTAAGAAATATTTTATTGTTTTATTAAAATGTATTTGCATTTCTAAACTCTGCTATCTCTGTTTCTACCATCTCATTAATCATAATTGTAAAGAGGTCTGACATCATGTTTGGGTTTATGTTGAACTCTATAGCACGACTACGAATTCGTTGCATAATAAACTCTATCCTGTCTTCTGCTTTTACTTCATCAACACTGTTTTTAAATGTTGCTGCTTGTCGCACAAGGCGACTTCTTTGTGAAATTAATTCCACCAGTTTATCATCAAGTATATCAATTTCGTCTCTTACTTCTTTTAGTGAATTACATTTTTTCATTTTTCATCCTTTTTCTTATTTATAATGGAGATTTTTTTAGAGATTTTTTTAATTTCTTCTTCCTTATTAGTTGTTTTTTTCAACCTTTTCAACCAGTATAGTACAACTTTTTTGTAGCCATAAAAGGATGCTGTTTTTATCACCTTTTTCATACTTTTTTTGTCTATTTTATCTTTAAGAAGTGAAGCTGCTATAAGTTGTGAAGTGGCTTTTTTTATATTTAATATATCATTATTTGCTTGTAGATAATTTTTGGTTTTTAGATGCAAAGCAAATTGTTGATAAGTATTTGGTAATTTTGAAATATCTTCTTTTTTTATATTTAAATTTAAAAAATCATAATAAGCATCAAGTTTTTTTGAGTTGATTAACTCTTTTATATTGTTATATTTTTGACATTTATCATCTATTCCAACAGAGATATTTAAAGCACATTCTCCTAGATATATACGAGCTAGAGGTTTTAAGTCTGCGCTGCTTTTGGCATGTGAGATAGCTCTTTGTATATCGTTTTTTGCCATTTCATCATTGGAGCGAAGAAAGTTTTTTGTGTAGGAGTCAAAAGCATTTACACTTTTGTATTGCCAATCATTTGGAGGTGTATCAAAAGAACATCCTGTAAACATAAAAATTAAGAAGATATATATAGATAACTTTTTCATGGAAGAGTTACCTCTGATTTTTCATCATCTTGGAGCAGTGAATCTACTTTATCTATAATTTGGTTTGATTTTTGTATCCCTACTGAAACCTGCTCTTTTAGTTTATACAGGTCGTTATCATAGCTCCCTACGGCTCTAACAGTTCCATCAAGCACTTTTAATTTTGCTTTTAAATCTTTCATAATATCATCAAGATTTTTAATACTAGAAGATGTTGGTTTTACAATTTTGCCATCTAGTGAAGATGTAATTTTACTTATGTCTATGCTTATGCTGTGAAGTTCTTGCATGATTTGTTTAGTTTGATTTAGAGAAGATATGATACTTTGTGTAGAGTTTTTATCCCCAGTTATTGTTGTTAGGAGTGAATCACTTTTTGTTAGATTATCAGAAAATTTTCTGATATTTTTAAGTGTTAGGAGAATATCTGAGTCATTATTTGAGAGATAAGATGTTATAGTTTCTATGTTCTTTATAACATTTATAATCCTATCTACGGCAGGTTCTAGTTTAGAAACCATATCATTAATATCATCACTGAGAATGATGGTAAGTGTTGAACCAGCTTTTAGAGGGGGGTTGCCAATAGCCGAAAACAGTTCAATATGAGGTGAGCCAATAAGTGGTTTTTTGAGCATCAAAACACTATCCTGTGTTATCCATTTTTTATTATTTTCATCTACGGAGAAAACCATATGGACAGTTCCATCATCTTTGAGAGATATTTTGTCTATCACACCAATGCTAAAGCCAGAGTATTTTAGAGGCATTCCAACATTAAAAGAACTAGCACTTTGTGTGTTGAAATTGTAGCTATATCGTTCATTAAAAGTACCTTTTTCATCGAGAAGCAGGTATAAAGATGTAAATATGGCAATAAATAGAGTAAGTACAAATATCCCTACTGCCAATCTCATTTTATTATATGGCATAAACACCCTTTATATTGAATCTCATTGGAAAATGTATCTAAAATTATAATTTCTTCATTATTAAGAACATATTTTATATCTTTAATTATATCTGTTATATCTTTAAGATTATTTAGTAGGTGAACAGGATTAGATATAAATATTTTTTTATCTTTACACATCAATGCTCTTATAATCATAACATATAGCTTTTCTGTGTCTGTACATTTTGATGGTCTTTTGTAAGAGATGGTTGCTAGATTGACTTTATCTAAATAATTTTTTGCTATATCCTCGGCATTTTTAGTGGAGACAAATTCATGAACTTCTTTTATAATGGAGATATTTTCTACAATATTTAGATTTGAAATTAGAGGTGTCTCTTTTGATATTAGGAGATAGTCTTGTTGTTCTTGTAGAAATTTTTTGATTTTTGAGCGATTCTCAAAAAGTTGTAGTGTTATATTACTAATGATAGCACCTCTATTAAAAAGATAGCAACAAAAAGCTTTACCATGCCATTTAGTACAGAAATTGGTATGGAAGTATAACTTTTTGTAGTTTTTAGTCCACTATATAATGGTATGATTGTAACTGCAAATCCGAAGGCGATACTTTTTAGAAGTAGTGTGAGTACATCTTTTACCTCGATAGCACTAATGAGAAGATATTTATATGTATGAAAATCCATATTCATATAAAAAAGTGTGATGACATATCCACTGCCAAGCATTATAAATGCAAATAAGATTGATAAGGAAACAACACTGAGAACCCCACCAATAATACGGGGTAAAAATAGATAATCTATTAAATTTATTTTATACTCTTTGAGTGTATTTAATTCATTGTTTACATTCATAACTGCTATTTCTGTATTTATTGCTGTGCTTGAGCGAAGAGAGATGAGCAGTGCTGTAAAAAATGGTGAAAATTCATCTACTGAAAAAGCGATAAGAATAGATCCTATCTCCCCCTGTAGTTTATATTCTGCTGCAAGTAAAATCACAACACCTATAATAATAGAACCAAAAAATACAGCCATCATTATAAACAGTGGGATAATTTCAATGGCTGTAAAATAGATCTGTTTTGTAAGAACTACTCTCATGGCTGGATTGTAGCTACGAGGATTTATCATATGGGTAAGACAAATAGATACAAACTTCATGGCTTCATAAAATGAAAATATACTGTTTATGGTTTTGTCGCCAATATTTTCTATGAGTTTTATAAGCATATGTTAGTTTGGTTTGATTAGTTTTTTAATCTCTCTTGGGATATGGGCAAAAGGGATATTTTGCATACCTAGACTCTTTGCATTTTCATCTTGAACCATCACATCAATACTCATAGCAGATGGGTAGTAACGAACCACTTTGTATGAAGTCTTTTCAATTATAAAAACAATCTTTTTATCTGAGAGTTCTATACTTTTTTTTCTTTTTGCCACAAGCTAACCTTTTAGATATATCCCACTGTCTTTAACTTCTATTTTATCATTTTCTTGTAAAGCTGTAAGGGAGCGTTTAAACTCTTTTTTACTCATAGAAAAAACATTTTTAATTAATTCTGCATCACTTTTGTAGTTGTAAGGCATGATACCTTTGTTTTGTTTTAACAGTTCCAACACCTTGTCTTGTGAATCTGATGTTTTTTTGCTTCCAAGTTTTCTAAGACAAAGGTCAATATTTCCATCTTTTCGTATAGTTTTTATAAAAGCTGTTTTTTTATCACCGAGCGTGATGTTTTCAAAAATCTCGTTATGGTAGATGAGACCTTCATATTTGTCTTCAACTATGCATTTATAACCAAGTGGTGTTTTTGCAATGATAAGTATGTTTACCTCTTGTTGAGGTTTAAGCCCTTGGACGCGTCTTTGAAAAAAATCTCCAAGTTTTTCACTGCCTACAAGGCGATGAGTTCTTTCATCATAAATAACTTTTAAAAATCTTTTTTCTCCAACTTTAAAAGGTGTTTTTTGGAGCATATTTGGGACAAGTAAATCTTTTGAAAGCCCCCAATCTACAAATGCTCCAAATGGTGCAGTATCCACAACTTCAAAAAGTCCAAATTCATCAAGTTTGGCATGTGGAGTTAGTGTTGTTGCGATAAGTCTATCTTCTGAATCTGTATATAAAAATACATCCAAAAGGGTGTTTTCTCTCATCTCATCGGTTACATAAGCTTGTGGGAGCAAAACATCATTCCCATCCTCTGCCATTAAAAATACGCCGTGAGGGGTGAGTCTATCTACTCTTAGGGTGTTTATGAGTCCTAGCTCTAAAAATGGATTAAGTGTTTTCATAAGTAATTATACAGTTTTTATCATTTATAAGTGTTTAATGGGGTATAATTATGCTCATGGATAGAAGATTTTTTTTAACAACATTGGCTTTAACACCACTTTTTGCGAAAGAGAGCGTAGGTAACAGTAATGATATTTATCTCTCTTATGGGGAGTTTGCTACACTTAAAAGTTTAAATAGCAGACTTAAAAGACTTAGAAGATTTATTGGATATGCAAATTTTAATATAGTTTCCTTTCATAATGCTTTGTATTATGCTAGAAATTATTCTAAGATAGGAACATTTACAAAACCTGAACTTGCTTTAATCGAGAAACTTTTTTATGAAGATCAAGCACAATATGGTTTTTTTGGAGCTAAAACATGTTCAAATATGAACAATACAATTTCAAGAAAAGATATTGTAAAAATTCCCCATACTGGGCATTTTTTGTTTAAGGGTAAGCCTCAAGAGGATTATGCAAAAATAAAAAGAGATATTGGTGATGTTTTAATCTTAACCTCTGGTGTGAGAAATGTTGTAAAACAGTTAAGCTTATTTGCAAATAAGATTTATAATTGTGGTGGAAATATCACAAAAGCAACTATTCAGATAGCACCTCCTGCTTACTCTTATCATACTATAAGTGATTTTGATGTTGGAAGAGTTGATTGGGGGTATAGAAATTTTACGGCAGATTTTGCAAAAACAAAGGAGTTTGAAAAGATGAGAAAATTAGATTATATCGGTATGAGATATAAAAAAAATAATAGTGATGGAGTACGATTTGAACCGTGGCATGTGGAAGTTATATAGTTTAGTATTTTTGTTTTTTGTATCATCTGTTTTAAGTGCAAATAAAAACTATGAATTTGAACTTATAAAAAAAGGTAAACAAGACGGCAATACTATGCTTGTTGTTGGTGGTATTCAGGGCGATGAACCAGGTGGATTTGTAGCCGCTTCACTTTTAGCAACTCGTTACAAGATAACTAAAGGTTCTGTGTGGGTTGTTCCAAATCTTAATTTTTATAGTATTATCAAAAGAAACAGAGGTCCATACGGAGATATGAATCGAAAGTTTGCAACTTTATCTAAAAAAGATCCAGAGTATAATATTATCCAAAGAATAAAAAAGCATATAAACAATAAAGATGTTAAATTGATTGTTAATTTACATGATGGAAGTGGATTTTATAGAAAAAAATATGTAGATAGTCTGCACCAACCAACAAGGTGGGGACAATGTTCTGTTATAGATCAAGTCTCACTAGATGGTGTAAAATATGGAAATCTTAAAGAGATTTCATCTTCAGTTGTGGCAGAGGTAAATAAACATCTAATTAAAAAAGAGGATGTATATCATGTTCACAATACAAGAACAAGAGAGGGTGATAAAGAGATGGAAAAATCTCTTACATATTATGCGATAAATCAAGGAAAGGCTGCGTTTGGGAATGAAGCTACTAAAAATCAGCCAACTAACAGAAGGGTGTATTACCACCTTTTAGCATTAGAAAAGTATATGCATATTATGGGGATAGAGTTTACAAGAGATTTTGAGCTTACACCAAAAGGGGTATATGATGCGATAAATAATGATATTTATATCTCTTTATACAACGGTAAAATCAAATTACCACTCTCACAAATAAGAGATATAGTAAAGTATTTTCCAATTAAAAAAGGTTCCGAGTTGGCGTTTGAAGCAAGTAACTCCTTGGTGGCAATTATAAAAAAAGGAAATACTTATACCATACAGTATGGAAACAGAAGACTCTCGAGACTAAAAGCTGATTATCGTGAATATGATGATGCAAATGGGAGTGTAGGGTTTGTAGTTGATGGTAAGCCTGTGGATGTTAAGTTTGGAACACTTTTAGATGTTAAAGATAATTTTTTAGTAAAAGGTAATAATCATTATCGTGTAAATGTTATTGGCTATACAACTTCTAGTAAAAAAGAAACAGACAAAAAGATAAGAAAATCACAGATACCAAGACGATTTTCTATAGATAAACGGGGCAATATTTATAGGGTGGAATACTATAATAAAAATAAATTTGCAGGGATGGTACTTGTAAATTTTAAATAATATTACAGAATGACTTTTTGTCATTCTGTTTTTACTAAAGCTTACTTCCAAAAATTAAAACTTTTCCATATCTGCCACCCCACAGTAAAAATAAAATTAACCAAGCACCAAAAGAGATGTCAAATAACATATCTAACTCTAAATCAAAACCAATATTTATACTAAATAAAGCTCTTAAAGCCACCACAACTTGAACTAACCAAAATATACTTGTAGCCATTTTATCAGCATCTGGAATTTGCTTGGAGTGACCAAGTGTTACTCTTGTGCCAAAACCTATAAGTATAGTTGTTAAAAAACCTAGTGCAAGTAGATGGATATTGAAAAAATAGAATGATGTATCTAAAAGTAGTTCTAAAAATATACTCACAGCAGACAAAAAGAATGCTGCAGGGAGCCAAAAAAGTGCTAAGTGAAGTACCCATAAAATTGAAGGGGATTTAAAAGGTTCCAGCCCCCATCTTTTAAACTCAACAAACATATAAACTGAGAGTAAAATATCTAAAATCATCTCACCAATCTTAAAATCAAGTGTACTTGATATAGTTTTTAATATAAAAAGAACAAAAACAATTTTTACAAAGTTTTCATTTTTTTGTGCAAATGAATGTGAGAAAAAAGGCACCATCCTTTGTGCTACACTAAATGCTAAAAAGATGAGATAGAGATAAAAAGAGATATTTATGGCTGGGTTTAATAAGCTATTAAAAGATAATTGACTAAATATAAAGAGTAAGTTGCCAACCAATCCAAAATAGTTTGATAGGAGTATCCAAAATGGATCACTTTTATCTGGTGACATCCCAGTTTTGTAGATATTTTGAAGTTTAAGTACAATAAATATTTGAGATACAAAAGATATACTCATCCCCACTATTAAGAGTGTATGGGAAAAAAATGCCCCACCTAAAAAAGCGATAGATGCCAAGGTATTTGCATAAAAAACATTGGTATAGTAACTCTGCGAGATGGTAGTAGCACTTTGGGCAAATCTATTAAATGTGGTAAATAAAAAACCTACAAAAACATTTAAAAAAACTAAGAAAGAAAAAGAATACACATGAAATGCTAAACTTTGTATCTCAAATTCTAAAATACCTTTATAGTTAAGCATAAAAGCAATCATCATAACGATGGCATTAACGATACCGAGCATAAAAAACGGTTGGTGTGGTTGTGATAAAAAATAGTTTTGTTTTGTTAGTATCATTTTAATCCTATATTAGAAAATTTGTACCGATTTTTTGAGAGTAGCTACTTAACATAGCTCTTTCAAAATCGTTATTTGTTGAGTATTCATATCCAAAAGTTTCTTTCCATAAACTATGTTCTTCCATGCAAAGATAGAAAAAAACTTTGGAATGCCACGGTTTAAAATTTTCATATGCGTGTTTAAACATCTCAACTTTTGTGGCATGTGGGTATGAGGTTTTTCCACTTGCATCGGCATGTGGGATTTGTGTGATTTTTGTTCTAAATTCACGATTTCGTAACTGTTTAATAACAGGTTTTATAAAAGTTAGTGTCCCAAAACTAACAAGTGCCACCTCTTGTGGTTGAAATTGTGTCAAAAGAGTTTCATAAACGGCTTGATAATCATCAAGATAGCCTTTGTACTCAACTATTGGATGAAAATGAAAACCAACTTTTACCCCTTTATCGGCTAATTTTCTGGCTGAGGCTATCCTCTTTTGAAGTGAAGCAGTAAGGTGTTCCTCATTTTTTATAATAGTTGGAGTATTTAGACTCCAAGTACAAAGTATATTTTTTGGTACTTCGTTATCTAGGAGGTATTTGATATTGTCTGATTTTGTTTTAAATTCTAAAATTACATTTGGATTTTCTTTGGCAAAAAGAAATAGCGCATCTAAAATACCCTCACGATTTCCAAACATGAGTGAGTCTGAACTTTGTCCTGTACCTATGTGATAAGTTTTGTTTTTATCTAGTTTTAGGTTTAGTAATTTTTCTTTAAAAGCACTATCAAAGGTGATGGTGTTTTGGTTGTAAAAACTTTGAATAGAGCAGTAAGAACAGTCAAAACCACAACTCTCAACTGCATCGAGTGTAAGCAGGTTGCAACATCTTGTTTTCTCACTAGCAACTGGGCAAAGTCCAAGTCCAAAGCCATCTTTGTTTTCAGTTTTAAAAGTGAACTTTTGTTCCGTTGGTATGTTTTTTAATTCAAAATCTTCATATGAGTTTGGGGTGTTTCGTATCTTTTCATAAGCTTGTCTAAGTCTAGTAAAAACAACTTTTTTCTGTTTATGTTCATCAAATATCTCTATGATACTTTTTTCATCCCACATGCCAAGATCTCTAGCCATATCAATAATCTGTTTGAGTTCTTGGTGTGAAAATTTCAGTTGATAAGCTTTTTGTTTTATAAACTCCATCTCGGCATGTGGGAGTTTTGAATAAAAAGTATTTTTAATTGCGTTGTTAAATTTCTCTTCATAATTTTTCATGATGTAATTTTATCTAAACTTGTTCCAACCTCCTAATCTCTTGAGCAGAATTTCTAAGTTCTACCCCCATTCTCTCTCCAAGTTCAAAAAGAAGTTCAAGCAATAAACTTTCTTTGTTTTCAGCTTGTAAATTTACAAGTGTATCATGACTTAATTCTAGTAATATCGCATCACTGTTTACGATAGCAGTTGCACTTCTTTTCCCTGGTGCTATAAAGGAGATTTCTCCAAAGAATGTTCCAGAGTTGTATTTTGCAAGTCTTTTATACTCTTTTTTAGAGGCATAAAGTCTAATTTCAACTTCCCCTTGCAGAAGGATAAAAAGGGATGAGGCCTCATCGTCTTGATTGAAGATAATCTCATCTTTTTTTATCTCATGTTTTATGCTTAGTTTTTCTATGAGATCTATGCTGTTTGGGTTCATTTTTCTACATAAACTATTTTCTTTTAGTTGAATATATTTAGCTGAATTAGTATGTAAAATACCATGTTTTTTTAAGATTTTATTTTCTGCATACTCAAAAGATGTATCGCTATCTACAAAAGTATGGATTTTTATACTGTTTTTTTTGTCAATATTTTCAAGTGCCTTGTTGATTTTTCTACCAATACCAAGTTCTTTGTGCATATGGCATAATATAAGTTCCCCTCCAGCTTTTTTCATCCTTGATGAGATTTGTAGTATGAGGATAACTCCTGAGATGTCGATAAGTTGCACTCTTAAAAAGTTAAAGATTAGATACTGGTCTTTTTTGATATATTCTTCACTGAGTTCAAGTAATTTATCTGCAGTTGCAAAAAAGAGGTTGCCTCTAAGTTCAAACATCACAATGGATGAGCCATTCTCACTTAGTATTTTTTTCTCATTATCCGTTCGTATGGTCAGGGAATGTTTATGATAGCCATCACGGGTAGTATGAATAATAGGTGCTTTAATCTGCATTCTAAAATACATTATCATTGCGATTAGGACACCTACGCCAACGGCACTAACTAGATTGACAGAGATGGTTACTATGAAAACACTTAGAGCTATAAGTCCATCAATACGACTTTTTTTGTAGGTAAACCAATAGATTAGATTAAAGTTTATCATTCCAAAACCAACAAAGATGATAACACCTGCTAAAACAGAGATAGGTAGATATTTACCTAAAAAACCAAAAAATAAAATAAGTAAAATAAAAAATATACTACTAAAAACTCCACTCCATCTTCTACCACCACTTTGGAGGTTTATAAGTGTAGCTCCTTTTGTTCCACCCCCACCTAAGGCACCTAAAAATCCGATAATCATCTGTGCTATACCTTGAGCGATTATCTCTCTTTTTGAATTATTTCTGAGGTTTGTTTGTGAGTCTGCAACTATCGCTGTAACAAGACAATCTGTTGATGCCAAAATCATTAAAGCAAGAGCAGTTGTTATGATGAGGTTAAGATCAAGTGTTTTTAAATCATTAATATTTATTCCAAAATTTAAGTTTTGTACACTTGGAACTGTGCCAACCACCCATGCACTAAAAGCATTATGAATATAAAAATAATCAATCACTTGATAAACAACGATACCAACAACAAAACCAGCTAAAACAGCAGGGATTTTTTTTGATATTTTTGGAGTGATTATGATAACTAAAATGGTTAAGATGGCAATGTCTAGGGGGATAGATGCCATAACAACATCTTTTAGTTGTAAAAAAGGTTTAAATATAAAAGGTATTTGAGATTTTATCATCAAAAATCCAACGGCACTTATTTGACCTACAATTACAGGATATGGGATATATTTAATAAGTTCTGCCCCACCAAAAAGTGAGAAAACAACTTGAAAAAGACCAGTTAAAACTAGTATGGAACTCAGTGTAAGAAGCATCAAATCGCTCGTAGCACCACTACCAGCCATCGTTGTCATAATACCAACTAAAAGCATAGTGACAGGACCATTTGGCGCACTAAGCATACCGATAGTCGCACCTGCAAGACCAGAGACGAGTGAGAGGATAGCGGCTCCGATGATACCAGCTAAAGCACCACTTGAAGCATCAAGACCCATGATGCTAAAAAGAACAACACCAAGCCCCATGGACTGAGGCAAAATCACCGCACTACCAGCAATAGCACCTAACATATCTGAAAAAATTGTTTTTGTATCTACTTTCATGGGTTAATTATACTACTAAAGTATGACAAAATGCAATATTTTTAGGGTAGATAACATTTTTATAATAAGATTTTAAAAAATAGATGAAGGTGACAATATGATTTTAGGAAAATGTCCATATTGTGAAGATGGGAGTATTGAGGTTAGAGATAAAGAGGTGCGTGGTAAAAAAGTTAAACTTTATGCTTGTAGTAATGCTCATTGGAAAAGTGAAGATGGGGAGATGTATGAACTAACAGAAAACTCCACATGCCATTTTAAGATTTGGCAGAATGCTTTGGCACGGTATGGAAAATGGCTTTCGTACAAAGAGATTAGAGAGCTTTTACAAAACAATGAGATGGAGGTTGAACTTCTAAGTAAAAAGTATGGTAAAAAAATCTACTACAACAAACATATAATTTTAGATAGAGAGTATGGTGTAAGTGTGATTTGGGATTAAAAATGATAAAATCCAACTATGTTAAAACAATATAAAGAAGCCATAGAAAAAAGTAATATCATCTCTAAAACAGATAAAGAGGGGATTATAACTTTTGTAAATGATGAATTTTGTAAAATATCTGGTTATTCCAAAGATGAACTTCTTGGTCAAAATCATAATATAGTAAGACACCCAGATGTACCTGCTTCAAAGTTTCAACTGTTGTGGGATACCATAAATGCAAAAAAGATATATAAAAATACTGTTAAAAATCTTGCAAAAGATGGCTCAACTTTTTATGTAAATACAACTGTAATTCCAATCCTTGATAAAGATGAAAATATTGTGGAGTTTGTGGCTATTCGCTATGATGTTACAAATGAGGTTTTTTATAAACATAAACTACAAAAAAAAGAGTTGGAACTTCAAGAGCTAAATGCCTCATTGGAAAAAAGGGTACAGGAGAAGACAAAAGAACTTCAGGAGTTAAATCAAACACTTGAGAAACGGGTAAAAGAGGAGATTTCTAAAAATGAGCAAAAACAACAGGTTATGTTTTGGCAGTCGAGATTAGCTTCCTTGGGTGAGATGCTTGCAAATATTGCTCATCAATGGAGGCAACCATTAACTGAACTGAACTTAACCATCTTTACGCTTAAAAAATCTGCCTTAAATGGTGATGGTGATGAGGTTCAAAAGCTTTATGGAGATAGTAAAAAGATTATAAAAAACATGTCAAATACCATAGAAGATTTTACTAACTTTTTTAAACCAGAAAAAGAGAAACAACCTTTTAATGTAGGTAAAAGTATATCTGAAGCACTACATATCTTAGAAAAACTGATAAGTGATGAGATGATAAATATAAAAACAGAGTTTGAAGATGTTGAGGTTTTGGGAGTGCCAAATGAACTTTCTCAAGTGGTTGTAAACTTGATTAAAAATGCTAAAGATGCGTTTGTTGACAATAGTATCTTAATAAGAGAGATAAATATCAGTGTAAAGAGATGTGATAAAGTGGCACTTATAGAGGTTATGGATAATGCAGGTGGGATAAAAAATAAAAATCCATATAAAATATTTGAGCCGTATTACACAACAAAACATACAACACAAGGGACGGGACTCGGTCTTTTTATGTCTAAAATGATTTGTGAACAGGGACTAAATGGTGCTATAAATGTGAAAACAAAAAAGGGTACAACCACTTTTAGTATAAAAATACCATTAGAAGAAAAAGATGAGAAATAAATTTTTAAAAGGGTTGAAAATTTTACTTGCAGAGGATGAAAAAAACTTATCTTCACTTTTGAAAAATGCTATTGGTGATAGTTTTTATAGTTTTAGTGTCGCTGATGATGGGGTAAAAGGGTTGGAAATGTTTAAAAAAATATCTCCAGATATAGTGATTACAGATATTATGATGCCAAATATGACAGGATTAGAGATGGCAAAAGAGATAAAAAAGATAGACAAATCCATACCTGTTATTATTTTAAGTGCTTTTAGCGAGGCAGATAAGTTTTTAGGTGCTATAGATGTTGGAGTGATTAAGTATTTTATAAAACCGTTTGATCCAGATGAGCTTTTGGAGTATATAAATTCACTTCAAGAGTTGATTCAATCCAAAATCATAGACCTTGGCGATGGTTTTAGTTTTAATAAGATAAAAAAAAGTTTATATAAAGACGGTAGATATATCTCTCTTACAAAAAAAGAGATACAGTTTTTTGAGTTGTTGTTGGGGCATCATCAAAATGAGATAGTTGGATATGAAGTTATAAAAGAGAATTTATGGAAAGATGAAGATGTAAGTGATGAAAGGGTTAGAACTTTTATAAAACGATTAAGAGCTAAAACCTCAAGAGATTTAATCCAAAATATAAAGTCACAAGGTTATTTTATTGTTTAGAGAGTGTTGAAAATTTACAAAATATATCTAAAAAAAGATACAATACTCAATATAAAAAAGTTAATAAGAAATTAATGGAGAGTTGAGAAATAGAATGATATTAAGTATAGAAAGTTCTTGTGATGATAGTGCCATAGCAATTACAGAGATAAAAACAAAAAAGTTACTTTTTCATAAAAAGATAAGTCAGGAGTTGGAACATTCTGTTTATGGTGGTGTTGTACCAGAATTGGCCGCACGACTTCATGCTGAAGCGTTGCCTAAGATACTTGAGCAGACAAAACCATATTTTAAAGACTTAAAAGCTGTTGCAGTTACTTCAACCCCCGGTCTTGCTGTCACTTTGATAGAAGGTGTAACTATGGCGAAGGCAATATCTGTAGCACTTGGTATCCCTCTTATTGGTGTAAATCATCTTATAGGACATATATATTCTTTATTTATAGAGAAAAAAACCATTTTTCCTTTAACTGTTTTGCTTGTATCGGGTGGACATACTCAAGTTATGGAAGTAAAAAGTTTAACTAACATAAAAACAGTTGCAAAAAGTATGGATGATAGTTTTGGAGAGAGTTTTGATAAAGTGGCTAAGATGATGGGACTTGGTTATCCTGGTGGTCCAATCATAGAAAAGTTAGCAAAAGATGGAGATAGAAAAAAGTTTAATTTTACTGTACCACTTTTACAAAATAAAAAATTGGCTTTTAGTTACTCTGGACTTAAAAATGCTGTTCGTTTGGCTGTTGAAAAAGCAGATAAAGATGACTATAAAGATATTGCTGCTTCCTTTGAACATATTGCTACTAAACATCTTACCCATAAACTTAAAAAATATTTTCAAACATCTATACCTAAAAATTTTGCCATAGTTGGTGGGGCTAGTGCTAATCTGTATTTAAGAGGGCAGATAGAGGAATTATTAAATCCTTTTTGTGCAAAACTATTTTTAAGTGAGTTGAAATACTGCTCAGATAATGCGGCTATGATTGGTAGGGTAGGGGTTGAGATGTATGAAAAAAATATGTTTTGTACTTTAGAAGAGTTAGATGTAGCACCGAGAAGTTTACTTTAATCTTAATTGTCACTTAACCAAAATGTATTATTTTTTAAATAAGATAAATATTATCCGATTTATATATAATTTCCTCGTCCAATTAACAAAGCACACATAAAGTGGTTGGCTTTTTGCTTAGAAGCCCTGAAGTATAAAATTAAAATAAAAAAGAAAAAGGGGTCATAATGGCAACAACAAAATTTAAAGGTACAGAAGTAGAACTTCTAGGAAACGAAGTAAATGTTGGAGATAAAGCTCCAGAGGTAACAGTAGTAAATTCAGATGGTTTAGGTGATGTTAGAGTTGGTGGCGCTCAAGGGGAAAAACAACTTATTATCGTTGTTCCTTCATTAGATACTGGTGTATGTGCTACTGAAACTCGTAATTTTAATGCAAAAGTTGCAGGACTTGATGGTGTTAAAGCTACTATTGTTTCTCTTGACTTACCATTTGCTGCTGGTAGATTTTGTTCAGCTGAAGGTATTGATAAATTAACTGTTACATCTGATTTTAGAAACAAAGATTTTGCAAATGCTTATGGCGTTTTACTTGGTGGCTCAGTTTTAGCTGGTATTACTTGTCGTGCTATCTTTGTTGTAAACGAAGATGGTGTTGTAACTTATAAAGAAATCGTTGAAGAAGTTACAGAAGAACCAAACTACGATGCTGCTATTGCTGCAGTTAGTTAAGTAATAACTACTTATCCTAAGAATCTGGGTTTAATTCCCCAGATTCTAAAATTATTATTTCAGATTTAAGTGATATATGAAATTTTTCGTAAACTCTTCTTTGTGCTTCTTTTATTAAAAAAATAGCATCTTTAAAAGTTCCACCACCATGATTTACTAAAAAATTTGCATGTTTTTGACTAAACTCCATCTCTCCAACCCTGAATCCTTTTAAACCAACAGCTTCTATAAGTCTCCCTGCATAGTCGTTTTCTGGGTTTTTAAAACAACTCCCTGCACTTGGTGTGTTTGGCTGATTTGCTCTCATCTTTTTAAATATATCAACTTTGCTTTTATCAAATCCATAGTTAAGATGAAAAGTTGCTTCTAGGATGGTGGAATTTATATTTGTAAATCTATATCCATAATCTATCTCATCTTTTTGAATAATGCCTTGGCATGTGGATATTGAGATAAGATTGTTAAATATTTCATACTCTTTTAATCCTGCATTCATTTTGAGAAGTCCACCAACCTTGCCTGGAAGATGGGAAATAAACTCAAAATTTGCGATATTGTGCTTTTTACAAAAGGACAATACTTTACCAGATGGTGTTGCAGCACCTATTTTTAAAACATTGTCTTCTATTTTTATATAGTCAAATTTTTTGCCAAGCATCATAAGTGGTGGGGGATTGTCTCCCATAAGAATATTGTTACAAGAGCCAATCAGGTATCTGTTTGAATCAATTTCAGATAGAGATTCAATAATCATAACATCACAAACTCTACCAAGTTTCATAGATGAAAATTTTGAGAAATCTATTTGTTTGGTCTTCATTATTCTATAAATTCTGGAATTAGACTAAAAATATGTGTAGAAAAATCTATCATAGAATTTAGCATCCAAGGCATAGTTAGAACAATTACAATTACAACACCTAAAATCTTTGGTATAAAAGATAATGTCATTTCGTTTATCTGAGTTGTTGCTTGAAAAATACTTACAGCTAACCCCAAAAACATACCAGTTAAAAGACCAGGTAATGCCAAAAATATAGCCATTTTAAATGTTTCAACTCCAAGTGCTATAAGTTTTGCTTCCACAACTACCCTTTTCTGAGACTTTCATATTCTGTTGGTATAAGATAGTCTTCTATTTTTACGAGTGTATCATAAAAACCATGCTTGTACCCAATTTCAAAGAGTTTATTTATAGCTTCGTACTGAATGTCACTTAGAGTTATAGACTCATCATTTGCATAAAGTTCGAGATATTTATCAAGTGTTGGAGCATCTATACGAACGAGATTTCTTTCTATAAGCATTTTTGAGAGTCTATCTTTGTGGTCTCTTGCAACTTGAACTGCTTTTGTAAGAGTTTTTTCATAATCTATCGCTTTGTTTAATGGTAATGAGCGACGAATTGCCATTCCTCCTAGGGGAAGAGGAAGGTTGTCTCCTGCTAATTCTTGCCAAATATCCCACAATTCTATCTCAACTTCAAGTTTATCATTATAAGTTAAAATTGACTCGTGGATTAAAACTCCTGCATCTACAATACCATCAAGTACAGCTTGTTCAATTTCTAAAAAATTCATATAAGTTACTTTGGCATGTGGGAACTTTATACGAAAGAGCATTGCATTTGTAGTGTGTTCTCCACTAAGTGCTACTTTAAAATTTTTCTTTAGAGTGGAACCTTTTTTCTTTATAACTTTAGGTCCATACCCCTCTCCAAAACTTACAGCTGTTCTGAGTGGTGCATAATCTTCTTTTATATGTGGATAAAGGGCAAAGCTAATGGCTACTATATCATACACCCCTTTGAGTGCATCTTCATTTAGCGTTTGTATATCTTTTGCGATGTTGTCAAAACGGATATTTTTCATCCCTACCCAGCCAAATTTAATGGCATAGTACATAAAAATATCATCAGCGTCTGGTGAGTGTGCGATTAAAGTTGTTTTCATGATGAGATTTTAACTAAATAAGAGTAAAATTCTAATCAATTTATGAAAATATAGAAAAATTTATAAAAATATGACAAATTGCAATATTTTTGTCTAAAAATATATTTTTGCCATATAATTAGTGAAAATTTAATATAAGTGAGCCAAAAGATGGATGCAAATAAACAAAAATCATTAGACTTAGCAATCAAACAAATAGATAAAGCCTTTGGTAAAGGTGCTTTAATGAGGCTAGGTGATAAAGAGATAGAACCTATAAAATCTATCAGCACAGGTTCTTTAGGACTTGATTTAGCTCTTGGAATAGGTGGTATTCCTCAGGGAAGAGTTGTTGAAATTTATGGACCAGAGAGTTCAGGTAAAACAACTTTAGCATTACAAATTACAGCAGAGTGTCAAAGAGAGGGTGGTGTTTGTGCATTTATAGATGCAGAACATGCTCTTGATGTTGTTTATGCTAAAAATCTTGGAGTAGATATAGATAATCTTTTGGTGTCTCAGCCAGATTATGGGGAACAAGCCCTTGATATTGTTGAAACTGTTGCTAGAAGTGGTGCAGTTGATTTAATAGTTATTGATTCTGTTGCAGCACTTACACCGAAATCTGAGATAGAGGGTGAGATGAGCGATCAAAATGTTGGTGTTCAAGCTCGTTTGATGTCAAAAGCTCTTCGTAAACTTACAGGTGTTTTAAGTAAAATGAACTGTACTGTAATTTTTATCAATCAGATTCGTATGAAAATTGGGATGATGGGATATGGTTCTCCTGAGACAACAACAGGTGGAAATGCTCTGAAATTTTATGCTTCTGTTAGGATAGATGTTAGAAGAATAGCTTCTTTAAAACAGGGAGAAAGCCAGATTGGTAACCGTGTTAAAGCAAAAGTTATTAAAAATAAAGTGGCACCACCGTTCCGTCAGGCTGAATTTGACATAATGTTTGGTGAGGGTATTTCAAAAGAGGGTGAGCTTGTTGATTATGGTGTTAAATTAGATATTGTAGATAAAAGTGGAGCATGGTTTAGTTATGGTGAAACAAAACTTGGTCAAGGTCGTGAAAATGTTAAGATTAAATTTAAAGATGAACCAGAATTAGCAGCAGAGATAGAGGAAAAAATTAAAGTTGCTATGGGGATGAGTTCATTGATGACCATGGACACTTCAAAGATAGATAGTGCAGATCAATAAAGATAAACCAATTTTTAATCAAATTTAGATAGAATTGGCTAATTTAAATTTAAAGGGTAATTTTATGTTTATAGATAATGTTAGTGCAATAGAAGTTTTAGATTCTCGTGGAAACCCAACAGTAAAGGCAACGGTGGTTTTAAGTGATGGGACAACTGCAAGTGCAATAGTTCCTTCTGGTGCAAGTACTGGTAAGCGTGAAGCATTGGAGCTTCGTGATGGCGATAGCAGATATATGGGAAAAGGTGTACTTAAAGCCGTTGAAAATGTAAATTCTCAAATAGCTGATGCTATTATTGGTTTATCTCCATTTAACCAAGCTATTATTGATGCTACAATGAAAGAGGTTGATGGAACTGAAAATTATGGTAATTTAGGTGCAAATTCAGTTCTTGGTGTTTCTATGGCAGTAGCTAGAGCATCAGCAAAATCTCTTGGTGTTCCTCTTTATCGTTACCTTGGTGGTGCAAATGCGATGGTTATTCCTACACCAATGTTAAACATTATAAATGGTGGAAGCCATGCTGATAACTCTGTTGATTTTCAAGAATATATGATTATGCCTGTTGGTTTTGAAGATTTTGCAGAGGGACTTCGTGCGTCTAGTGAAGTTTATCATAATCTAAAAAGTATTTTACATGCTAAAGGTCACTCAACTGCACTTGGTGATGAGGGTGGTTTTGCACCAAATCTTTCTTCAAATGAAGAACCTATTCAAATTATTATTGAGGCAATAGAAAAAGCTGGGTATAAAGCTGGAGCAGATATAGCTATTGCTATGGATCCTGCAAGTAGTGAATTTTATGAAAATGGTCTTTATGAATTAAAAGGAGAAGGAAAATCACTAACAAGTGCAGAGATGGTAGATTACTATGCTGCATTGTGTGATAAATACCCTATTGTATCTATTGAAGATGGTTTAGCTGAAGATGACTGGGATGGGTTTAAACTTATGACAGAAAAACTTGGAGATAAAATCCAAATTGTTGGAGATGACCTTTTTGTTACAAATGTAAATATTTTAAATGAAGGTATCCAAAAAGGGATAGCAAACTCTATTTTGATTAAACCAAATCAAATCGGTTCAGTAAGTGAAACTATGCTTACTGTAAGATTGGCTCAGAGAAATGGTTATACTTGTGTTATGAGTCACCGTTCAGGAGAAAGCGAGGATGCTTTTATAGCTGATTTTGCTGTAGCATTAAATTGTGGTCAAATTAAAACAGGTTCAACCGCTAGAGGTGAAAGAACTGCTAAATACAATCGTCTTTTAGAGATAGAAAATGAAACGCTATATGGTGAATACTTAGGCTCAGCACTTTTTAACTAAGATGTTTACATGAATAAAGAAGAACTTTATGAAGAGATAGATAATACTCAAAGCATTACTCAAAAATACCTTGGTCTTTCTCTTTCAAAGTTCTTTTTACTTTTGGGGACGGTTTTAGTCCTTGGGGTTTATCTTGGGATTTTACTTTATGGAACAAACTCTTTAGAAGTGCTTTTTGGTCTTAACGATTATGAGGATTATCTTCATAGTGAAATTCACAGGTTAAAAGATGAAAATGCAGAACTTCAACGGGAGTATTTTGAACTAAAAGAGATTTCTGCACAATAGATGATATAATGGTATAAAAATTTAGGAGTAGGCTTGATTAGGGTTTTATTAGTTTTACTTTTACTACTTGGTGTTTTATATGCTCGTGAGAATCCTTTTTTTGCAGTAAAAGGGGAAAAAGATATGCCCTATACTTCAAACGAAAACAGAACTTTGCCCCCTTTGAAAAAAGCTACTGTTTTTTTGCCAACTCAAGCGAGAATTATTCAAAAAATAACTGTAGAATATAAATCTCTTGATGGTTCCATAGGAAAAAAAAGTATAAATTTACAAAATTCTGTTGATTGGCATCTACCTATTTTTATTTTACAAAATTATAAAAAAAATGTATATAATCCAATAAAAAAAGAGAAATTTAAAAAACTGTTTTCATTTAAATATGCCTCTTTTTTTAGTCGTGCAAAGAGCATAAAAATCATAACAAAAGACAAAATCATAAGAGATTTTTTACTTGTTAATCCACATAGAATTGTTATAGATTTTAAAAGAGATGCAAACTTTAGAAGTTATATGAAAAAAAATAAAGATACAATTTTTACCAAGATAAATATAGGAAATCATGCAGGATATTATAGAGTTGTAATTAGGCTAGATGGTCAATATGTATTTAAAAAGAAAAAAATATCTGATGGCTATATGTTTATAGTCAATTAAAGAGACCGATATGTTTATAGATAATTTATACACCGTTGAATATAAAGATGAGAATAAAGCTATAGTGAAGTTAAGTGATGTAAATCATCCTGTTTTTAAGGCACATTTTCCACAAATGCCTATTTTGCCGGGTTTTGTTAATTTTGAAATAGTATCGGATGTGTTTAATATAAAAATCACAAAGATAAAAAAAGCTAAGTTTTTAAAAACAGCCAGACCAAATCAAACTTTAATTTATGAAAGAGACAATAATAAATTTAAAGTTTTTTGTGATAATGAAGAGATAGCAAACTTTATATTATGAATAC
>Ga0256842_1000518_pt1 | contig 34158 bp, 28 predicted proteins | sample 4559240metaG_FD_185973 | JGI IMG/M metagenome (GOLD analysis project Ga0256842, IMG submission 185973) | Hydrothermal vent microbial communities from Guaymas Basin, Mexico - 4559-240 | ecosystem: Environmental > Aquatic > Marine > Hydrothermal vents | place: Mexico: Guaymas Basin | collected...
TCAGGAAGAGGAAGAAATAAAAAGTATGGTGATAAAATAAATCTTAATACTCCAGAACTTGAAAAGTTTAACAAAGATTATCAAACAGATGAATTAAAACTTTTTGGGATGATTATACAGAAAAAAGATAGAAAAAGAACTATAAACTGTAAGCTTTATGAGAAAAAAGGGAATAAATTAAGAATTAACTAGAGATTTATTACCGAACCATTGTTAATGTAGAAAAATAATATATCTTAAGATCATCAAAGATTAATGTATTAAGTGCTATAACCACTTGAATTAAAAATATTTTCATAAATTATCCTTACTTATTAGAAGTATTTTAAATAGATAATTTTTATATTAAATGAAGTGGATTATAATTTCAGAGCTATTATCAAGGCAAAGTGGAAATAACTAGGATTTGACAAAAAAGATTACTAATGGTATCATTTTTATTTTTTAAGAGGGAGATTTTATGAATACTTTAATGTTGTCTATTATGGTATTTGCTACATTAATGTTAGCGAGTTGTGGAGGAGCTAAAAAAGTAGAAACTTTAAAGCCTAATAACGCGAAATATGATTCAGAGGAATCAAAGCTTTGTTTTACACAAGCTACAACAGTAGTATTAGATAGTAATCATTTTTTTATAATAACTAAAGGTCAAGGACCTGATTTAGGTGATGATAAAATGAGTGCAAATGCTAGTAAAGATGATGCGAGAACTACTCTTAGTTTTTTTAATGGTGATTTTTTAAAGAAATTTTCTGATTTTATACTAAAGAATAAGAAAAAAAATATATCTAAAAAGATGGATGAGATATCAAAAAATGAAGTTAAAAAAGATAATTTAGAAAATATAGAATTTATTGAAAAATTAACAAAGTCTAAAATTTATGAAAAGGATATAAATTTTTTTGATATTAAAGTAATAAATTCAAATTTTATTAGTTGTATGAAATATGATATAGAATCTTCTATATTTAATAAGCTCAAAGATACTAAATATAAAATGTCAAAAGAAGAAATTCATAATAATCTTGTAGAGTTCTTAAAAAAAAGTGAGTACAAAAGTATTAAAATTAAATAAAATATTTTGAGTTTCTTTTTGTAACTCTCGTTTTCCATTAGAGCAAATACTCGCACTAGCTCAATGTAGGTTTTCTCCATATATTGCTTTATATTTTATTGTAGGAGTTGAAATGACGATATTTATAACTTATTGTTCAAGAGAAAAGGATAAAAGCAAAAAAGAATTAGAAGCAATAAAAAGATATAAGAGTAATAGAATACAAAAAGTTTACAAAGCTAGTAAACTGCTTACAGTTGATTTTATGATTTTAAGTGGTGAATTTGGATTACTAAAGCCTAATAAAAAGATACCATATTACGATCATTTACTTGTAGAAAGTGAAGTTTCTAAATATATTGATAAAATAACAGAACAATTAAGGGAGATTAATTATAAAAAAATTATTTTCTTTACCGAATACTTGAAAAATGATGCTAATTTAAAGCCTTATCAAGTATCTATAAAAACTGCTTGTGAAAATTTAAATATAGAATTTATGATGGTAGAAATAGAAAAAGAAGTGAATGATTTGTGAAATATTATTACTCTCCAAAATATTAGATTTATTAATTTGATTTAAAATCATAAAAGAGCTATTTTATACCATTAAGGAATGTGTTTTCACTTAGGAGGTACTTTTGAGCTATAACTCATTTGAAGTCGGCCAGTACCTCTACATAAAAAGCGTGGTTTTCACTTAGGAGGTACTTTTGGATATTTTTGACACAATGAAAAAAACTAAATCTAAAGAAGTTTTATTCTTTGATGAACCTAAAGTTGGATTAAAGGCTATTTTAGCAATTAATAATACTACTCTTGGGCCGGCATTATGTAGTTGTAAATTATATTGTTACAAGTCTAATGATGAAGCTATTGATGATGCTCTTAAAATTGCAAAATATAATACTTATAGGTCGGCATTGAGCAGAAGAGATATCGGGGGGGGAAGCATTATACTGCTCGGTGACCCTGAAAAAGTAAAATCAGAGCAATATTTTAGAGCTTTAGGGGTTTTTATTGATAAATTAAAAGGGAAAGTTTTTGTTGTTTCTGAATCGGGAGTAACAGATGAAGATTTACTAGATTTACAAAGAGAAACAGAGTTCGTTTTAGGATTACCTGAAATTTATGAGGGTAGTGGTGATAGAGCAACTAAAACAGCTAAAGGTGTTTTGTGGGGAATGAAGGCTGCCGCAAAAGAAAAATTTGGTGATATGAGCTTAAAAGATTTAAGAATATCGGTAAGAGGTGTTGGCTATGTTGGTAAACAGTTAGTTAAAGAATTACTTAATGAAGGAGCAAGTGTTACCATAACGGATAAAGTTTATGATAAAATAAAGGAAGTTCAAGATTTGTATCCAAGCATTAAAGTTGTTAAACCAAACGAATTATACAAAGAGAAATGTGATATTTTTGCTCCTTGTGCTTTTGATAATTCAATTACATCTGAAGAAGCTAAAGAAATGCAATGTTCTATTATTGCAGGAAGTACCAATTGTGCTATTTCAGATAAAAAAGCTCTTAAAATATTAACAGATAAGGGGATATTAGTATTACCTGGATATTTGATTAATAGTGGTGATGTTATTCAAGTTTCTAATGAATTGGATGGCTATAGCATAGAAAAAACAAATTCTGAATTAAAATCAATTTATTATAGAACTTTAAATATTTTACAAAAGGCAAAGGAAGAAAAAAGATTTATTTCTGATATAGCAATAGAAGAAGCTGAAAATTACATTAAAGAGATTTCTTATATTAAAAGTTTAAGGTAGGTAATGATATGAATAAGAAAAAGAAAAAAGATTACTTAATTTTAACTATAAATCCAGGCTCAACATCTACTAAAATAGGTGTTTTTAAAAATGAAAAGAGTATTTTTGAAACAACAGTAATGCATTCAGTTAAACTTCTTGAAGAATATGATAAAATATGGAATCAATATTCATTTAGAAAGCATGAAATTATTGAGGAATTAGAAAAAAATAATATTTCAATAAAAGAACTAGATGTTGTTGTTGGGCGAGGTGGATTATTTAAGCCTATAGAGTCTGGTGTTTATATAGTAGATGAAAACATGATAGAAGATGCAAGAATTGGAGTTCAAGGTGAGCATGCATCAAATTTGGGGTGTGTCATTGCTTACGGAATCGGTTGGGATTATGATATTCCTGCTTATATTACTAATCCTCCTTCTGTCGATGAACTTGAGGATATTGCTAGAATTTCTGGTAATAAAGAAATAACTAGAAATAGTATATTTCATGCTCTCAATGTTTTTGCAACTGCTAGGATTTATGCAAGGGATAATAAAACTAATATAAAGGATATTAACTTAATTGTTGCTCATTTAGGTGGAGGAATAACTGTTACTGCATTACAAAAGGGTAGGGCAATAAATGTTAATAATGGTCTTGATGAAGGGCCGTTTTCCCCTCAAAGGTCAGGAAAGTTACCATTGTTTAAATTAATAGATTTAGCATATTCAAATAAATTAACTAAAAAACAGCTCAAAAAAATGATAGTGGGTAATGGTGGATTCGCTTCTTATTTTGATACTAATGATGCTAGAAAAATTGAAAAATTTGCTAATGAAGGGAAGTCTGAATATAAAAAAATATTTGAGGCTATGGCATATCAAATTGCAGAAGAAATTGGATCTCGTGCAACAAATTTAAAAGGGCGGGTTGATGCTATTGTTTTAACCGGTGGCCTTGCGTATAGTAAATTACTCATTGAATTAATTAAAACTAGAGTTAGTTTTATTAGTGAAATTGCAGTTTATCCTGGAGAAAATGAGTTAAAAGCTCTTGCCATGGGTGGTTTAAGAGTATTAAAAGGTGAAACTATTCCTAAAAAGTATTGATTTTTAGCCACTTCAACCCGAATTAAAATTTGGTTTTCCGTGGAAAATTAAGTCTAAGTCTTAATTTTTTGTATATACGAAAGTTTTTTCAACAGCTTGTTTTTTAAAAGTAGTTGAATAATTAATTAATGATTCAGATGAGCCTATAAAAAGATATCCATCATCATTTAAAACAGATGCTATTTTTTTATAAACAAGTTTTTTATTTAAATCATCAAAATATATTAATACATTTCTACAAAAAACTACATCAAATTTTTGAAAATTGTATAAACCTGTGATTAAATTAAACTTTTTGAATGTAATATGTCTTTTTAATTCATTTTTAATTTTATAATTTGTTCCCTCTCTATCAAAATATTTTGATAAATATTCTTTAGGTAATCCTCTTGAAACTTCATAACTTCTGTAGGCTCCCTTTTTAGCATATTCTAATACATCTTCAGAAATATCAGTTCCTAATATTTCATAATTAATTTTATTAGAATTTCTTTTATTTATATCTTCAATTATCATTGCAATAGAATAAGCTTCTTGTCCTGTTGAAGCAGCTGCAGACCAAATTCTGAGCTTTCTCTTTTTGCCCAAATCTCCCATAAGAAGCTTTTTAAGAGCATCAAAAGGGGTTCTATCTCTAAAAAATAGTGTTTCATGGGTTGTAATCGCATCTATAAATTTTTCAATTAGTTTTTTATCTCTTCCCATTTTAATGGAGTTAATTAAATTAGAAAATCCACTAATGTTAAATTCTTTCATTACAGGATTAAATCTACTTTCAACTAAATATTGCTTATTGTTGCCAAGTTCAACACCAGCTAATTTTTTCACAATTACTTTTAATTGCTCGTATTCTCTAGTATTTACTTTTTGTGTTAATGCTACCATAGGCTATTCAAAAAATTAATTATTTCATCAATTGACATTTTCGCATCATGCAAATTAGCATCAACAATTGCTCTTGGCATTCCATAAATGATAGAAGAGCTTTCATCTTGAGCTATAACTGTAGTATTATTATTTTTTACTCCAATAACTCCATCCTTTCCATCTTTTCCCATTCCGGTAAGAACCATTAGTAAAACCTTTTTCTTTTGAACAATATCTTTAGCAGACTTAAACAGTATATCAACTGATGGTTTGCAACTATTTACAGGAGGCTTATCTGTTATTTTTAATTTATAATGCATGCCTCTCAATACAACTTCTAAATGTTTACCTCCAGGTGCAATGTATGCAACTCCTGATTTGGCGATATCATCATTTGAAGCTTCTACAACAGTCATTTCTGATTTTCTATTTAAGTTATCTGCTAATGATTTAGTAAACATTGGAGGCATATGTTGAACAATTAAAAGAGGAACCGGAAGAGGTTTTTTTATTTCTGAAAAGATTTTTATAAGTGTTTTAGGGCCACCTGTAGAAATACCTAATAATATTAAGTCATAATGATTAGATATACTTGTTTTTGTTTTGTTATGAGCTATTGTTTTAAGCGGTGTTGTTCTAGTTGTATGAACTATTTTTTTATTTAAATTTTTATTATTAGGATCAATCTTTCTTTCAACTTTTTTTCTAGCATTTCTATGATTTTCTTTACATAATGGTTTATTTTTATTTACTGATTTATACAATAAGATTTTTTGATAAATTTCTTTACCAATAAAGTCAAAATTGTTGCTACTATTGCCCGTTGTTGGTTTTTCAATAAAATCAAAAGCTCCTAGATTTAATGATTCAATAGTGATATTCGCATTATGTTTAGATGCTCCACTTAGCATAATTACGCCAATGCAGATATTTTCTCTTTTAATATTTTTTAGTAATTCAAGCCCATTCATAACTGGCATTTCAACATCAGATATTAAAAAATCTGGTTTTAGTTTTTTTATTTGTTCTAAAGCATCTTTACCGTCTTTTGCTTCATAAACAACTTCAATATTAGAAAATGGAGTCAAGGCCCTTTTTACTAAAAGTCTATATAGTGCTGAATCATCTACAATTATTACTTTATATTTCATTCAAGATATCCTTTAAATAATTGTTTTAAGTTTAATATCATCATTATATCATTGTCAAGTTTTAGAATTTTTTTTACATATTCTATATCTAAACCAGAGTTTTTTGCATTTAAATTAGAAGGAACATCTTCTATTTTACTTGGATCTGTTTCAATAACATCTCCTATTTTATCAACTAGCAATCCATAAATATCTCCATCGGTATTTATATTTTCATCAAGTATTTTCATTTCAGTTTTTAAAATTATATATCTTGAATCTTTATTTACATCAGAGGAATTAAGTTGTAGTAATAAAGAAGTGTCTATCATTGTTAAAATTTGTCCTCTTAGGTTAACCAAACCAAGAACTTCTTCTGTAGCCAGAGGGACTTTAGTGTACTCTAATTGTTTATGTATCTCTCTTACAGAGAAGATGTCTAATCCAAACAAAAAACCTTTAATATAAAAGGTTACGAATCTTAAGCTTTCATTAACAGCCATTTTACCTCCTTGAAATCATTTTATCTATTGAATCAAGTAATTTCTCTTTATCTACTTTAATTTGATAACTATCAAATCCAACATCTAGACCTTTTTGTATATTTTCAGGACTATCAAGAGAAGTTAAAGCTAAAACTTTAAAATGAGATAATAAAGGATCTGCTTTTATCTTTGCAACCAATTCAAAACCATCCATTCTAGGCATCTGTATGTCAGATACAACTAAATCAACATCGTTATGATTAGACATTAAGTATTCATATGCTTCCTGACCATCATTTTTCGTAACACATTCATAACCTGCAGATTTAATATAACCTGAAACCAAATTTCTAAAAAATGGAGTATCTTCAACTAGTAATATACTTTTAGTTTGATTTTCATCTTCTGATTCTGGAATAGATTCATTGATATCTTTGAATAATTCTGGTTCAGCAATTTCAACGATTTCAAAAATATCTAAGAATAAGGTGATTTTATCCTTAATCATTGCAGTTCCCATAATTCCATTTCCTTGTATTGTTTTTTCATCTATTTTGGCATTCATACTTGTGACATCAACGATAGTTTCAAAAACAATACCAACTTTTACTTTTGATATTTGGGGAATAATTAAATGTTTAGTTGTTTTCACTCCATCAGGATAAGAAATATCTAAATATTCTTCTATTTTTATTAATCTTAAACTTTCTCCCAAGTAGTTAATATACTCTTTGCTACCAATTACCTGAACATCATTAGTATCAAATTTTTCAATTCTTTCAATTAAAGATAGCGGTATAGAAAACTGTTCATTACCTCCGATATTAAAAACGAAGAAATCTTGTTTTTCCATCATTTCTTCGGCATTTTTTTTATCTTGTTCTAATTTATTCAATTTTTTAGTTTCTTTAAATGCAAGATTTGCTTCTCTTGCAATATTAGTAACATCAAGAATTAAAATAACCTTTCCATCTCCCATAATTGTTGCACCTGAAAATAAATTGATTTGTTTTAATTTCTTATTTAAAGGTTTTACAACAATTTCTTCAGTATCTAAAATTTCATCAATAATAATTCCAAATTCATTTGTTCCCATACTTACAACAATAATATTCCTAGAGTTAAATTGAGACAATCTTCTTGTTGTCGGCCCTTTTCTATCAATTAAACTGCCTACAACGCCCTTATCTTCACGCTCACCAACTTTTTTTAATCTTCTATCTAGAACATGGCCTCTTCTATCTTCCTTCAATTCATTTGTTTCTGGATCTTTGTAATATGATTTTAAATTTAGAATGTTTTTTAAATCTACCAAAGGAAGTAATTTCTCTCTTAATCTTAATACTTGAGATTCACCTAAAATTTCAATGCGTTCATTTATTTCTTCAGCTTTTAATCTAACTAATTCAATTATATTAATTTGAGGAATCGCAAATCTATAATTTGAAACTTTTGCAATTAGTGTAGGGATAATAGCTAAGGTTAAGGGTATAGTAATTAAAAATTCTGATCCATAACCAACTTTAGTTGTGATGTCAATTGTACCACCAATTTTATCTAAATTAGTTTTAACAACATCCATTCCAACACCTCTTCCTGATATAGATGTCACTTTTTCTGCTGTGGAAAATCCAGGTTTAAGAATCAATTTAATTATATCTTTCTCATTCATTCTAGTAAGTTCTTCTTCTGTTACTATTCCTTTTGAAACAGCTTTAGCACCAACTTTTTTATAATCAATACCATTACCATCATCTTTTACTGTTATAATAACATGACCACCCTTATGTTCTGCCCGCAAGTTAACTATTCCTGTTTCTGATTTACTTAATTCTAGTCTTTTCATAGGCATTTCAATACCATGATCTACAGAATTACGAATAAGGTGTGTTAGAGGGTCTCCCATTGCCTCTATTATTGTATTATCAACTTCAACCCCTTTTGAATCTATTACAAGTTTAATTTTTTTACCTATATTTTTAGATAAATCCCTAACGATTCTTTTAAACTTACTAAATAAATTATCTATAGGTTGCATTCTTGTTGCCATTATGTTTTCTTGCATTTCTGTTATTCTTTGAGATAATACACTTAGTACGGGGATATCTTTACCACCCTGTATTTGTATTAATTGATTTCTACTTAAAACTAATTCACCTGCTAAATCCATTAATTTGTTTAAGTGTGATAAACTCACTCTTATCGTATCTTCTTTACTTATTTTTAGATTCTTTGTTTTTTTAGGAGATTTTTTTATTTTTTTCTCTCCAACTGTTTTTTTAGTAGGATAAGCCTCCGCCTTATCCTTATTTGTTACATCAGAAAGCTTATTCACTTCTTTAGTAGGATAAGTCACCGCCTTATCCTTATTTGTTACATCAGAAGGAGTTCTTTTAATTTTATTTATTATGTCTTCATCAAAAACATAAACACTAGTATCATCAACATCAAGGGCAATAGAAACTAAATTGTCTTCCATAATTGTATCATATACAATTTCTATTTCTTCTAGCTTCTCTGATTTTAGTATCTTTTCATAATTTTTTGAAATATCTAAAATATTACCTAAAGCCTTTAAGTTATCAAAATAAGAAACTAAATTAGTGAATTCTTTTACTACTATTGGAAGATTTAATTTTATAAAAAATACATTGTTTTCTGCTTTAGATAAAATTTCTTTTATCCATGATTCAGTTATATTTAATTCTGATAAATTATTTGAATTTATTGTAGATTCTTCTTTTATTTCTTCAACTTTCTTTTTATCTGTTTCTTTAGAAGTAGTATCTAAATTTTCTCCTTTAGCTAATTTATCAAAAATATCCATTAAATATTCTAAATCAAGCTCTTCTGAGTGTTCTATATCATCTAGCATTTGTTTTAAATAATCTACTCCTTCAAAAAGATGTTCAAACATATATGGTTCAAATTTTAAAACTTTTTCTCTTATCTTCTGAAGTAATGTTTCCATTTTATGGGAAAGTGTACCTAAGTTTTTAAACCCAAAAAAACCTGCTGCTCCTTTAGTTGAGTGCACTGCTCTAAAAACTTGGTTAATTAGCTCAAAGTCAGGATCATCATAACTGTCCTCAAGCTTTAATAATGCACTCTCTGTTACCGAGATATGTTCTTTGCTTTCAGATATAAATTCCTTTATCAAACTTTCATCAAAATCAGCCATTCTTACCTCTTTAAAATACGACTAATTACTCATCGGAAGAAAAATAATTTTTATTAAGTTTTATTATAAATAATTTTTTATTTTAGGATAATATAGTTATAATCCTTTGATTATTTTAAAACTTTCATCTTCTTTTTTGAAAACTATTTGATTGATATCTGACTTTTTATGCCATTCATCATTATTGCCAATATTCATCAGAAATTTAGCGTCGTACTGATAGGTTACATAGTATTTATCTGTTGATTTATTGTAATTAATCTTTCTTACTTTTATAGTTTGGAAAATTTCCTTTATTTGAGAAAATCTTTTAGTAAGAATATCTCTTAATTGAGAATATCCAAAATCATCTGTATTATCAATTGTTCCAGAATTATCATAATACCTTTTTGAAACAATAGCCATTATTTCATCTATATTTTTTTCTTCTAAAGATTTATTATATTTTTGCATTATATTATATAATTCTCTATTCTCATCAGAATCTTTAATACTTGTCCCCTCAATCATTTTTTGAGAGCTACAAGAAACGAATAAAATACTTAAACTTAAAATCATCATAATTATTTTCATTTTATCTCCTATTAAAAATCACATATATAACATAAATTAAAAAGAAATATTTCATAATTATAACTCAATAGTATAAATTTCTAATGAATCTTTTTTAGAATATCTCTTGGAATTTACAAATTTTCTAAATAATTTTGCTAAAAAATCATTAATATAACTATAATTTTTATTTTTTATAATTTCTTTAGCTTCTTTTAATATAAATTTATCAACTCCTTTTGGATGAATGAAACCATAAATAGATAAATATGATTCTTCTGAGTTGTATAAGCAACTTTGTATTAAATCACCTTTGTTTATACCAAACCATTCTTCTGTAAGAGCTAAGTTAATAGCTTCTTTTTTGTTAAATATATCAATAATTGTGAACTGGTCTTTTTTAATTTTTTTAACTTGAAAAACTGAAAGAGTTTTATTTTTTAGAAAATTATAAGTTTTAAAATTTAACTTATTTTCATCGTAAAGTAAATCAAGTAAAGTTTTATTGTTATATTTTTCAATTGGAGTTATTAAAGTTTTCTCAAAATAATATCCCCAAAGAATTTCTTTATCTTTGTCAATTTCTGCTATTGAAATATGTGTTTTAATGAATAGTTTTTCTAAATTTAAAAGTATGTTTTCATATTTAGAGTTACTTAAAAGTTTTTCAACTAGTTCTATGGAAGAATCATAAAGTTTTTTACTCATTAACACTCCTTTTAAAGTCTAAAGAAGTAACTCCATCTATCCTTGTCAATTTATGTTTTATTTTTTTTAATACATCAACATCTCTTATAGAGAGAGTCATTAATATTTCAGTTGCTCCATTAACATCTTTATTTGTAGTGATGTTTTCAATGTTTATGTCCATTTTAGATAATAGTTTGGTGATATTAGATAAAATACCTATTTTATTTGTAACTCTAATAACAGCTATTATTGGCCGTGTGTAGCCTGCTTTTGCCCAATATGTATCTAGAAATCTATCTTTATCTAAATTTTTAATATTATTACAACTTTTTTTGTGTATTGTAACTCCAACACCCATAGATATATATCCAATGATGGCTTCATTTGGTATTGGATTACAGCATTTAGCAAATTTTATTTGAATATTATCAATACCATCAATAATTACACCCGACTTTGTATGAACATTTGCTGATTTGCTGAACTTTTTGATAAATTTGGCAAACTTATGTTCTTCTTCTTTTCTTAATTCTTCTTTATTTAAAGCTTCTTTTTTTTCTTCTGGTAGTATTCTTAAAACGGCTTCTTTGACATCTAGTTTACCGTATCCAATTAAAATTAAGAATTGTGACAAACTAGAAAATTTAGAGTTTCTTAGTTTATTTTCTACTTTATTATCTTTATTTAGTTTATTGAAATTAAATCCCAATTTACTACACTCTTTTTCTAATAATTCTCTTCCCTTTTCTTTAGCAATATCTCTTTCTTCTTTATTAATAAAATAAGATATTTTAGAACGAGCTCTATAACTTACAACAAAATCTAACCATTCTATCTTAGGTTTTTGGTTGCTATTTTTCTTAATAGATACAATTTGTCCTGATTTCAAAACTTGTTTTAATGATGCAATCTGTCCATTAACGGTACCTCCAGTACAGGAATTACCTAAATCTGTGTGGATATGATATGCAAAATCTAGTAAAGTTGCTCCTTTAGGCAAAATCATAACATCTCCGCCAGGAGTAAAAACATAGATCTCCTCTATTTCAATTAAATCATCAGTTAAATTCTCTGTTGCTTCTTGTGGATTTTCAAATTCATCTTCAAGCCAATACTTTACTATTTTTTTTAATCTATTTATTTTTTCTTGCTCTTTTACAATAGATGATTTTTGGGGACCTTCTTTATAAGCCCAATGAGCGGCTAAACCATTTTCTGCAATTGTATTCATTTCTTCTGTTCTTATCTGAATTTCAATTGTTTTTCCTTCAGGTGAAATTACTGCTGTATGCAAAGATTGGTACCCATTAGGTTTTGGTAAAGATATATAATCTTTAAACCTACCTGGTAAGGCTTTGTAGCTTGAATGTATCACTCCCATAACTAAATAGCATTCTTCAACTTTGTTAACAATAATTCTAAAAGCAGTTAAGTCAAATAATTGGTCAAATTTTTTGTTTGATTTTTTCATTTTTTCAAAAATTGAAAAAATATGTTTAGCTCTTCCTATAACTTTTCCATTTACATTTATTTTTGTTAATAATTTATTTAAACTTTCTAGAGTTATTTCAATAAATTCATCTCTTTCCGTTTTTTTCTCTCCTAATAATTTAGCTATTTTTAAATAGTTTTCATTGTCAAGATATTTAAAAGATAAATCTTCCAATTCTGATTTTATATTATATAAGCCCAATTTATGAGCTATAGGGGCATAAAGCTCTTTTGTCTCTTTTGCTTTATCATATTGTTTTTTGGGAGGCATATACTTTAGAGTTCTCATATTATGTAATCTATCTGCAAGTTTTACAAATATTACCCTAATGTCTTTTAGGGTTGAGATTTGAATCATTTTTCTAAAAGAAGCAGCTCTTTGCTCATTTTTAGATTTATATTTTGTTTTTGTTAAATTTAAAACGCCTTCAATTATAGTTGCAATTTCATCATTAAATTCATTCTTTATGATATCAATTGTAATTTTGCTATCTCCTTCTACTGTATCATGAAGATAAGCGGCAATTATACTTATGGGATCTGATTTCATTTCAAAGGCAATTATTTGTGCAACGGAAATAGAGTGAAAAGAATATCCAGCTCCACTAAGCCTTTTTTTGTTTTCATTTGCTTTTAGCATAAAGTCAACAGCTTTATCTAATAGTGATAAATCAAAATCTTTTTGAATTGATTTTACATACTCTTTTATTTTACTAACTATTTTATTTTCTTCTTCTGTTATTTTTTTCATATCCAATACTTAAAAGGGGGTTATAGCATATTTTAAATTTTCATTCAATAATATATAACTTAGGATTAACTGGAATACCATTTTTTCTGATTTCATAATGTAAGTGGGGGCCACTGCTACGCCCTGTGTTGCCTAAGTAACCTATTATTTGTCCTTTTTTAATATGCTGACCAAGTTTAACGATAAATCTTTGTAAATGAGCGTAACGAGTTTGAATATCGTTTAAGTGATTTATCATAACAACATTGCCATAGCCACCATTTACTCCAGCAAAAGTAACAACGCCATTTGCGGTTGCTTTAATTGGTAATCCTGGATTATTTGCTATATCAAGACCCTCATGGAATTTCTTTGTTTTATTGAAAGGATCATTTCTAACTCCAAAAGTAGATGATAACCAACCTCTAACTGGCCATATTGAAGGAGTTGATAGAAGCATTTGAGATTTACCAATTACTTTACCATACAAACTAACCACCGAAGTATTTAATTTTAATAAATTTCGGGTAATATAGTTTTCGTAATCATTTAATAATAAATTACTTAATTCTGATTTTATAGATAAATCTATTGTCAACTCATAATCATTAAAAAAAGCATAGGATTCTAAATCAAATATATACTTTTCACCATCATTTTTTAAAAATCCACCTTCTGGAATACTGTTTTCATCGGAGACAGAGAAAAATGACTTGATTTTAGATTCATATTCTTTTATTTCATTAATGTTTTTAAAGTTTTTTAGCATTTGTTTTCTTAAAAATGTAATTTCTGCATTAAGTCGTTCATTGTTTTTTTGTAACTTATATTGACTGATAATATTTTTATTATTTTTACTAGAATTAGCTTTAACATTGTTATAAGAATTGTATAGAAATGCAGAGACTGAAATTAAGGCTAAAACTAAAATTAAATTTAATACAAAGAAAAACTTAAGCAGAGAATATGAAAACTTTATTTTCTTTACTCTACCAGCACTATTATGAGGAACAAGTAGTATATCAAATTTCTGTTTTTTATTAGGCATTATCTAAATTAAACAAGAACCTTTTTTGCAGGCTTTACAACTTTACCCGATTTAATACATGTTGTACAAACAGTAATTCTTTTTGTTTTTCCATCAACGACTGCGTTAACTTTTTGTAAATTAGGATATATCTTTCTTTTAGATAAATTATGTGAATGAGACACATTATTTCCTACTGTTGTTTTCTTTCCACAAATATCACAAACTCTAGCCATATTAAAACCTCTCAAAATCCATCATAGGGGCAGGATAATACTATAAAAGTACATAAAAATCAATAGTTTTTTTTATTCTAATATTAAAAAGGTACTAAACTGACTGATTATTCTACTGTTTATTAGTAAAAATGGAATAAAATATTGAAAAATTCGTTACATAGATATTACTCTTTTTATATAGGATTTATATGATTAAATATTTGACAATTTTTATTGCTATTATTACAATAGCTTTAATTGCTAAGGAGAAAAAGGTGAAACAAAATAAAAATTTAACTGATTTTGAAAAAAAAGTGGTTTTTGAAAAAGCCACGGAAAGACCATTTAGTGGAAAGTATAATAGCTTTTATGATGATGGTGTTTATAAATGTAAAGTTTGTGGCAATCCCCTTTATAAATCAACTAATAAGTTTAACTCACATTCAGGTTGGCCATCTTTTGATGATGCAATTAAGGGGGCTGTCAAAGAAATTCCTGATAAAGATGGTCATAGAGTGGAAATAGTTTGTGCAAAATGTGGAGCTCACCTAGGACACATTTTTAAAGGTGAAAAATTTACCGAAAAAAATACTAGGCATTGTGTAAATTCGGTATCTTTAGATTTTACTCCAGAAAAAAAAGCCATAATTCCTAAAAAAGAGGCGACTGCATATTTTGCAGGAGGATGTTTTTGGGGAGTTGAATATCATTTTGAAAAGTTAAAAGGTGTGATTTCTGCAACTAATGGTTATATGGGAGGTAATACTGATGAGCCAAGTTATAAACAAGTTTGTTATGAGAATACAGGACATTTAGAGGTAGTTGAAATTAAATATAATCCCCGTGTAGTGAGTTATGAAACTTTGGTAAAATTGTTTTTTGAAATACATGACCCTACACAGGCAAATGGTCAAGGTCCTGATATCGGAGAACAATATAAATCAGCTATTTTTTATAATACAGAGGAAGAAAAGGAAATTGTTTCAAAACTAATTAAAATTCTTAAAGATAAAAACTATGATATTGTTACTAAAGTAATAAAGGCAGATACTCCTTTTTGGGAAGCAGAAGATTATCATCAAAATTACTATGAGAAACATAATAAAAAACCGTATTGTCATGCTTATGTTAAAAGATTTTAGATATGTTTTGCTATACTACATAAAAAGAAACAGCTTGCTGGTTACTTTTTAATAATTTAAATCCACTTTGTAAAACAAAGTTAGTTAAATTATCATAAAAAACCTACTATTTTAAATAAAAAACTCTTGGGGAAGATGGATTGTCAACATAAAATCCAAATTGAATTGTAAAGTATTCTTTTCCTTTTAATAATCCTTTAGGGACTATGTTATAAGGTTGTCCTTTTTCAAATGCAGATATTGCTTCTTTATCTAGAAATGCTAATCCACATGATTTTTGAATTTTTATTTTTTTTAAATATCCCTTTTTATCTATAGTAATCAATAATACTGTATATCTATCTTTTATTCCGTATAGCTTTCTGTATGGATCGTATTTTTGATATGCTGCTGCTGGATTCCAATTTTGAGATACTCTATTCTTTATTTTCATAAAATATCCTGTGTATTCGTAAGCAAGAGTGTTTAGAGAGGTGTAATCTCCCTCTTTTGTATCTTTTAGATAATCATTAGATGCTGAATTTAACATTTCAGAGAATTGTAAGTCAGAAAACTTAAGTTTTACCTCTTTTTGAGGCTTTTTTACGATATTTTCTTTTAAATTAGCTTTAGACTTTTTATCTATCTTTGGTTTATGCTTGGCAATTTCTTTTTTTTGTGGTTCTTTTTGCTTTTGTAAATTTTTTATTTTTTTTATTTTTATTTTTTCTAGAATAATAGAGTCTTTTTTGTCTACTGTTTTCTTTATTATTTTGTTTTTCTTTTTGGCTTTTGTTTCTTTTTTAGTTTTATTGTTGTATTTTGCTAAAAATTTAGCCTTATTAGGTTCTTTTTCTATATCAGGTTTTGCAATGTCTACTATTTGTTTATTTTTTAAGTCTATTTCTTTTTTCTTTATCTTTTTAACTATCTTTTTTTTTCTTTTTAACTTTATTGAGAGTTTTCTATGTGGTTTTAGTTTTTTTTTAATGGTTTTTTGACTAGGTAAAAAGAAAAACAACAAAAAAGAGTGTAATAGAAGGCTGACAACTCCATATACAAGAAAGTTACTTTTAAATAATTTATTTTTTCTTTTGGCCATTACTCTCTATTTCTGCTCTTACAAGTTTCCTTTTTGATTCTTCTTCATCTTTTTGTTTATAAAGTTCTTCATACGCTAATTGTTTTTTTCTCAATAAAAGCTTAATATCAGGGTTGCTTTCTTCGTCTATTAAGGTATCATAAAGATGAACCATTTCTTTATATGAATCTTTCTTATTTGGATATTTTTTAATAATTGTCTCAAGTAACTTTTTGGTATCAGCAGGCTTTTTACCTAATTGATAAAGGGTTACTAGCTCCATTTCTGTATCAAAGTTTGTTCCAAATTTTCTTTGTAGTTCTTTGTATTTTATTGAGCTTCTAATATTTTGAGATTGTTTGGCGAGTTTTGACAAATAAGCATATACGATTGGTGAGTATTTATTTATTGTTATTGCTTTAAGAAAATAATCTTCAGCTTTAAAATATTGTTTTAAATTCCAATAGATAATTCCCATTTGTACATAGTTAAATGGCCTTTTTTTATCCATTTCCATTGCTCTAGTGAAGTAGGTAACTGCTTCGGATTTGTTATCTAGTAAATATGATGCGAGGCCTGCAAGAGTATACATCTCTGAATATTCAGGATATTCATTCATTCCTTCTTTTGCTACTTTTAATACTGTTTGTAAATGTTTACCTGTTTGGACTACTGCAAGCCATCTAGCATAAGCTGCTTTTAATTCTTTGGGCATTGGCCTTAGTGAATCAAAAGTAAAACTCATAATATTAAGAGCTTTAATTAAGTTTTTTTCTTTATTAATTTTTTCAAATGAATTATTTAATAATTTTTGTACTATTTTATATTTGCCTTGTTTCATTAGAATATATGCTTTCAACACTAAGTACTTTTCATTAAAATCTTTTTTTAGAGCTTTTTCTATATAATTTATTGATGTTTTATAGTTTTCTTTTTTTATTTCAATTACTGCAATATTATAGAAAAGTTCAGATATAGATTGATTGTATAATTCTTGATATTTTTCCGCTTCATAGAATTTTTTTAAAGCATCATCAAAGTAATAAATTCCTTTTGCTGTGAAGATTAAACCACTTAAGTAAGATTTTACAAATTTATTTTTTTCTTTTTTATTTAACTCCGTTAGTTCTTTTAAATTATTAGTGAGGTAGTAATATTTAACTAAATATTTATAATAATCCAATGTTTTAGCGTTTGGTTCTTGTTTAAGAATATATTTTGTTTCTTTAAATTTTTTATTATCTATACTTTCTTTTAGTTGTTTATTGTATAGTTTAGAGTTTTTATATACATGAATTTTATTTGAATTACACGAAAATGCTAGAAATATCAATGCTAGAATAATTAAAGTTTTTTTATACATACTTACACCTATAAATAAAGAGTCGATTATATCAGTATTTCTTTATTTAGTCCAATAATTTAAAAATAAGCTCTTTTAATTTTCGAGGAGCTTCAATTGGTATAGTATGTGAAACATTTTTAAACTGATAATATTCCCCATTTAAAAATCTTGCAAGTTTTATCATACTTTCTCTCGATGTTAATTTATCATATTCTCCTCTTGCTATTATTACGGATTTAACATTTAAGGGTTTATCTAAAATAAAACAATTTTCTATTAATTCTCTAAATAATTTTGCCATATATTGTGGATTTGCACTTTCAATTGCTTGATATAGGTTTTCATGTATCTTTGATAAATCCTTAACTGTAATTTTACTTCCCCATTTAGAAGCCCATCGACTTAGTTTAGGAGATAAATACTTTCTATTTGCTAGTGCATTACCAACTAATTTATCCATTTTGCCAATAACTGAAATCCATTTAGGAAGTCCACAATAAGGAGTTCCGATTATCATTAACTTTTCTAGTTCTAAGTTGTATTCTTTTAAAAGTTTTAATGTGATTAGGCCACCCATAGAGTGAGAAATAATACCATAAATATTCCATTTTTGTTCTTTTATTAATTCAAATAAGGTTTTGGTTAGTAAATCTAAAAGTTTTTGCTTTGTTTTAGGTGCATCACTTTTCCCATGGCCAAGTAAGTCAATTACAATAATTTGATACTTTTTAGATAAATCCTTAACTATTTTATCCCAAACACAGGAAGAATGACTCCAACCATGAATTAGTAAAACAGTTTTTTCATTATTCGTTCCTAGAACCTTAAAATACATTTTGCTTTTCATAAATTCTCCTACCAATAATTGTGTATAATTATACACTGTATCTTTGAATAAGATACAAAAAATATGAAAATAATTCAAATTTTGTCATAGATATTTTATCTAAACAAGGATAATTTTGTCATTGTTATTGTATTATTTATCTTAATTGCTTGATAATACTGTTCTTATTGTTATGATTGATTTTGGGAAAACTTATTGCAATAGAATAAATTGTATTATTTTAATTTATTTCTTGGAGGAAATATGAAAAAGTTCTTATTTTTGTTGTTAGTGTCTATGGTTGCAGTTTTTATTAGTTGTGGTGGAGATGATGGTGATGTAAATCCTAGTTGTAATAACAAGTGTGATACAATTGGTGCAACACAATGTAGTGCAGATGGTAAAGGGTTTGATAAGTGTACTAAAGAAACTGATACATGTAATATTTGGAAAACAACAGTGTGTACAGGAGGTGAAGCTTGTGTAAAAGTAGGCGATATTGCTGGATGTGGTACTGATGGTGGTGGAGATAATAATGTGACTAATTGTACAAGTAGTTCAGATTGTGCAAGTAATACAAATGGTAAAACAGAATGTAGTACAGGTGTTTGCTCTGAGCCTGCTTCTACAGGTTGTACAAGCAATGATGATTGTTCAGGAGATACTCCTATTTGTGAAGCAGGAGCTTGTGTTGCGGATAGCAATACTGGATGCCTTAATCCTTGTGATGAAAATGAAAGTGGAACAACACAATGTGATGGTGATACACTTCAAACATGTACTTTGAAATCTGATTTAAATTGTTACAATTGGGATAATACAACTGATTGTACTTCAGAAGGTAAAGTATGTGATGATATGGGTGTACCTATGTGTATAACAGAAATAAAATAGTAATCATACTCAAATATTATCAAATAAAAAATAATCCTTATTAAAATATTCTAATGAAACAAGTAAATTCTTAACTTATATGTTGACTTATGGAAAAAGATATGTATATTAAAGTTAAATAAGGAATTTTTTACCTTATTTGTAGAGGGTTTATGATTAGAATTGATAAAAAACTTGAACACGCATTGATTGTATTAAGTCATTTAGCTTTATCTAATCAGAAGAAATTATATACAGCAAAGGAATTATCTGCTATTTACAACATTGCATTTGACTCTGTTTCTAGAGTTATGCAAAGAATGGCTAGCAAAGGTTTTTTGGTGTCTATTCAAGGTCCAAGTGGGGGTTATAAACTTTCTAGTGATATAGGAAATAAAACATTATTAGAATTATTAAATGCAATTACCAAGAAAACTATAAATATTGCGAAGTGCATTAATGGAGATTGTGATAAAAGAGATATTTGTAATATTTTAGATCCTGTGGAGTACTTAAATAATAAATTAACAGAGTTTTATAATTCAATAAAATTAAGCGAATTGCTATATTTAAAGGTATGATATGACAGAAAATAAACAAGGTAAAGAGTTTTTAGCAGAAGAATATAAATATGGTTTCGTAACAGATATCGATACTGATGAGTTGCCAAAGGGGCTTAATGAAGACATAATCAGGATTATTTCTAAAAAGAAAAATGAACCAGATTGGATGCTTGAATTTAGGTTAAAGTCTTATAGACAATGGATAAAGATGAAGGAGCCCCATTGGGCTGATTTTGATTATCCTAAAATAAATTATCAGGATATTATCTATTATTCTGCTCCCAAACAACAGACTAACAATAAAGAATCACTTGATGAAGTTGACCCAGAATTACTTGCAACATTTGAGAAGCTTGGTATCCCTCTTGAAGAGCAGAAAAGGCTTACAAATGTGGCTGTAGATGCTGTTTTTGATTCTGTTTCTGTAAAGACAACACATCAGGATATTTTGTCTGAAAAAGGAATAATCTTTTGTTCTATTTCTGAAGCAATACAAGAATATCCTGAATTAGTAAAGAAATATTTATCTTCTGTTGTTCCTAGTAGCGATAATTTTTTTACTGCATTAAATGGAGCTGTTTTTACTGATGGATCATTTGTTTACATCCCTAAAGGGGTAAAATCACCTATGGATTTATCAACTTACTTTAGGATTAATGCTGCAAATACTGGGCAATTTGAAAGAACATTGATAATTGCTGATGAAGGAGCTTATGTAAGTTATTTAGAAGGATGTACAGCACCTCAAAGAGATGAAAACCAACTTCATGCTGCAATCGTTGAAATTATTGCAGAAAAGGATGCTGAAGTTAAGTATTCAACTGTACAAAATTGGTATGCAGGTGATGAAAATGGTGTAGGTGGAATATATAATTTTGTTACTAAGAGAGGGCTTTGTAAGGGAGATAATTCAAAAATATCATGGACACAAGTAGAAGCTGGAAGTGCATTAACTTGGAAATATCCTTCTGTGATTTTAAAAGGAGATTATTCTGTTGGTGAATTTTATTCAGTAGCTTTGACAAATAATCACATGAAAGCAGATACTGGCACAAAAATGATTCATGTTGGTAAAAATACAAAAAGTAAAATAATTTCAAAAGGTATTTCAGCAGAGCAGTCAACAAATACTTACAGAGGGCTTGTTAAGGTTATGAAAAGTGCTGAAAATGCAAGAAATTATTCACAATGTGATTCAATGCTTGTTGGTGATGAGTGTTACGCAAATACATTTCCCACCGTTGAAGTAAAAAATAAAACTGCAACTATAGAACATGAAGCAACTACTTCAAAAATTAATGCAGAACAGATTTTTTATCTTCAATCAAGAGGGATAGGAATGGAAGAGGCTATTTCATTGATAATAAATGGTTTTGCAAAAGAGGTTTTTAATGAATTACCATTGGAGTTTTCAGAAGAAGCCGTTAGGTTGTTAGAGATGAAATTAGAGAATAGTGTGGGATAATAATGTAGAGACGAGGCATGTAGAGACAAGGCAATGCCTTGTCTGTTGATGCAGTGAAAAGATATGGAATTTATCTTTTGATATGATGTTGGAATTGAGACGAGGCATTGCCTCGTCTGTTGATATAATGAAAGATGGGTGTTTTTCATCTTTTGATATAATGTTGGAACCGAGACGAGGCGGTGCCTCGTCTGTTGATATAATGAAAGATGGGTGTTTTTCATCTTTTGATATAATGTTGGAACCGAGACGAGGCATTGCCTCGTCTGTACGAGGAGAGGGAATGTTAGAAATAAAAGATTTATATGTTGATGTTGAAGGCCATGAAATATTAAAAGGGATTAATTTAAATATAAAAAGAGGTGAAGTTCATGCAATAATGGGGCCTAATGGGGCTGGAAAGTCGACTTTGTCAAAAGTTATTGCCGGAGATCCTTCTTATGATATTAAAAGTGGTGAAATATTATATAATATTAATTTTAAAAATAAAAATTTATTAGAAATGGAACCTGATATTAGGGCTAAAGAAGGTATTTTTTTAGGATTTCAGTATCCTGTTGAAATACCAGGGGTTAATAATGCTGAATTTTTAAGGCTTGCTTTTAATGAAGTATGTAAATATCAAAATGTTGAAGAATTATCAAAAGAAGATTTTTTAGAATTATTAAAATCTAAAATGAATTTACTAGGCATAAAGGGGAAATTTATTGATAGAGAGTTAAATGTTGATTTTTCTGGTGGAGAAAAAAAGAGAAATGAAATACTTCAAATGGCTGTATTAAATCCTAAGATAGCTCTTTTAGATGAAACAGACAGTGGACTTGATGTTGATGCTTTAAGAATTGTAGGAGAAGGAATAACAAAGTTGAAAAATAGGGAAATGTCTATTTTATTAGTTACTCATTATCAAAGATTACTCGATTATATAGTTCCTGATTTTGTTCATGTTTTATATAATGGAAAGATAGTTAAAAGTGGTACAAGAGAGCTTGCAAAAGAGATTGAAGCCAAAGGTTTTGATTGGATAATTGAAGAGGTTAAATAATGAGACCAGAATTTTTCTTTTCTAATTATTTTAGAAATATAAAATCAGATGAATTTCAAGCTTATAGAAATAAAGCATTAAAGGAAATTACAGGATATGAGTGGCCAAAATTTAAAAAAAGTGAATTTTGGAAATATACAGATCCAAGTGTTTTTTTTGAGGGGATTGATTCTGCACCCCTTCCAATAGGGGAATCATCCTTTTTGAATACTATTGATATAGATAAATATTTAGTTGAAGATGCTGTTAACATTTTAGATACAGAAGATGGCCTTTTAATTAGAGATGTGTTGCCACAAGGTATTACAATTGAAAACATAAATGCATTAGATGCCAGTAGTCTTACTACTACGAATATAGAATTAAAGCATCATATTGGTGGAAATGGAAAACAAGAAAAAAGAAATTTCTTATTATTGAATAAATCATATTTAAATAGTGGATTTAATTTAAAAATTGAAGACAATAAAAATATAGATATTCCTATTCAGATTATTTATACTAAGGGAAATAGCCATGTTTTTAGGAAAAATATTATTGAAATAGGTAAGTTTTCTAAAGCAACAGTAATAGAAACATATATTTCTGAAAATAAAAATAATTTGTTTTTTAATATTGATACCCAAATCAATGTAGCAGAAAGTGCTAATTTAAGTCATTACAAATTGGAGTTATCTAATTCTCATGATAGAATATTTAATAATGTAAATGTAAATATAAATAAAGATGCGTTTTACAACAACTTTTATTTTACAAATGGAGGAAATACAATAAAAAATAATATAGAGTCAAATTTACTAGAAGAAGGGGCAGAAACTTCGCTAAATGGTTTATATCTCTTGAAAAATAAAAACCAAGTTGATAATACTACTATAATAAATCATATCAAACCTAATACGAAAAGTAGGCAATTATATAAAGGTTTATTAAATGATGAAAGTAAAGCTGTTTTTGATGGATTAGTTGAAATTTTTAAAAATGCAAAATTGAGTGATAGTAATCAGTTAAATCAAAATATGCTTTTAAGTAAAACTGCTACTATTAACTCTATGCCTCAACTTGTTATAGGTAATGATGATGTAAAATGTTCTCATGGCTCAACTAGCGGACAAATGGATAAAAATCAGCTTTTTTATCTGCAATCAAGAGGAATGTCTAAAGAAGAGGGTAGTAAGCTATTAAGTAGGGCATTTATTAATGAAATTTTACTCAAACTAGAAGATGAGAATACAAGAAGTTTTTTAATAAATTTTATAAATGAATCTTTTTGGAGTTAATATGTTTAATGTAGCAAAAATAAGAAAGGATTTTCCTTTTTTACAAAACAACAGTATTGCTTATTTTGATAATGGGGCAACTTCACTAAAACCTAAAAGTGTTATTGATGAAGTTTTATATCATTATAATTATGAGTCGGTAAATGTTAATAGAGGGGTTTATAAATTAAGCCAAATTGCTACTCAAAAATTTGATGAAACAAGAAATACAGTAAAAGATTTTATTAATGCAAAGCGTAAAGAAGAAGTTATTTTTACTAAAGGTACAACGGATAGTATTAATTTATTGGCTTTATCTTATGGAGAATTATTAAATGAAGGAGATGAAATAATTATTTCTCAAATGGAGCATCATGCAAATTTTGTACCATGGCAAATGCTTAGAGATAAAAAAGGGATAGTGTTAAAAATGATTCCTATTGATGAAAATGGGGAATTAATTTATGATGAGTTTTTAAAATTATTAACTCCTAAAACTAGGCTGTTGTCCATAACATGGGTTAGTAATTTGTTAGGTACTATTAATAACATAGAGCAAATAGTTAAAGATGCTCATAGGTTAGGCGTAATTGTAAGTGTAGATGGAGCACAAGCTGTCCCTCATTTAAAAATAGATGTTCAAAAACTTGATATAGATTTTTTATCATTTTCTGCACATAAAATGTATGGACCAACTGGAGTAGGTGTTTTATACGGTAAAAAAGAATTATTAGAAAAAATGCCTCCTGTTTTTGGTGGTGGAGATATGATAGATAAAGTCACATTAGAAAAAACCACTTATAACACTTTACCTCATAAGTTTGAAGCAGGAACTCCTAATGTTGCAGATGTAATTGCTTTTAAAAAATCTATTGAGTACCTAAACAACATAGGAATTGAAAATATTGCTAATTATGAACAACAATTACTTAATTATGCTATGGAAAAGTTAAGTAGATTTGATGATTTAAGTATAATTGGAATTAGTAGTCACAAAAGTGCTACTATTTCATTTACAATTAAGGATGTTCATCCTCAAGATATCGGTATGTTGCTCGATGAAAAAGGGATTGCAGTAAGGACTGGTCACCATTGTGCACAACCAGCACTAGCTAAATTTAATTTAAAGGCAACGGCAAGAGCTAGTTTTGCTTTTTATAATACAAAAGAAGAAATAGATAAGTTTATAGATGGAATTAATTATATATATGATATTTTTAAATAGGAGATTATTATGAGTAATATACAAATCATAGTACAAATGACGCCAAACCCAAATGCTTTAAAGTTTGTTGTAAATAAAGATGTAATAAGTGAAGGAAAAATAACTTATAACTCACTTGAAGAAGCAACAACACCACTAGCTGCTTTACTGTTTGCATTAAATGGAATAAAGCAGGTTCATTTTTATGAAAACATAATTACGATTACAAAATGGCCACATGAAGATTGGGCAGAACTAGAAGATAAAATAAAATCAGTTATTGAAAATCAAATGCCTGAACATGATAGTAATATTCAAACCATTGTAGCAAAGCCTTCATCTCATAATTCAGAGGGGAAAACAGATTTAAGTGAGATGAATAGTGAATTTCTTGCTCTTAATGCTGTTTTTGACTCTATGATAAGACCAGCTTTACAAAGAGATGGTGGAGATATTGATATAGTTGATATTCAAGATAATGTTGTAACTGTAAACTATCAAGGAGCATGTCATGGTTGTCCAAGTGCATCTATAGGAACTTTACAATATATAAAAGCAATAGTAAATGAATATGACCCTGATTTAGATGTAAAACTAGAGGAAGAAGACGATAATTATTGGTAGGATAAGTAATAATTTCCTATCTATTTCGCAAGAGATAATCACATACTAGGCTCACATAACCCATTTCATATTAATTTTTTAGGAATAAAGCTAAAAAAATAATTCGCGACATTTTTGTCCCTATGTTATTTAATTGTGTAATATATTACACAATTAAATAACATAATTATAATATGAAAATAAAGTTATTTGTGATGTTTTTACTTTGTTTTTACTTTGTTCACTTAGATTTCACAAATAAGCTATAAAATTTTAACATTTAAGGAAATTAAGTTGCTGTTGTTAAATATGTGAAGATTTTATGGTTATCTAATAATTGATAATTAACTATTTTTTAGGAGGTTTTATGAAATATTTATTTCTTTTTATCACAGCGTTGTTTATATTGCAAGGTTGTTCTGATGAAGGTACAAGTACTGCAAAAAAGGAATGCCGAAGCGATTCTGAATGTAAAGAGTGGCAGGTATGTAATGACAGTAGTAAGTGTGAATTAAAAGAGGGTATGTGTGAGAAAGATGTTGATTGTACTGATGAAATCAAGGTAAAGTGCTCTTTTGAGCATACTTGTGTAGAGCCAGTTGAAGTGGAGGGTTGTACTGCAGAAGGTAATGAATGTGTAAATAATACTAATGGTAAAACTGTATGTATTGATGATAAATGTGCAGAGCCTGTTGAAGTAGAAGATTGTACAGAAGAAGGTAATGAGTGTGCAAATAATACTAATGGTAAAACTGTATGTGGAAGTGACAAAAAATGTCAATTGCCACCTAATGTTGAAAATTGTACAGAAGAAGGCAATGAGTGTGCAAATAATACTAATGGTAAAACTGTATGTGTTGATGATAAATGTGCAGAGCCTGTTGAAGTAGAAAATTGCACAGCAGAAGGTAATGAATGTGCAAATAATACTAATGGTAAAACTGTATGTGTTGATGATAAATGTGCAGAGCCTGTTGAAGTAGAAGATTGTACAGCAGAAGGCAATGAGTGTGCAAATAATACTAATGGTAAAACTGTATGTGTTGATGATAAATGTGCAGAGCCTGTTGAAGTAAAAGATTGTACAGAAGATGGTAACGAATGTGCAAATAATACTAATGGTGCAACAGAATGCAAGGATAATAAATGTCTTGTTCCTGGTTGTGAAGCTAGTGAAGAAATTTGTGATGGTATTGATAATGATTGTGATGGAAGTACTGATGAAGATTTGACTGCCCCAAAAGCTGATAAACAATTTGGAGTTTGTGAAAACTCTTTGAAAGTTTGTGATGGAGTTAATGGTTGGGTTGAACCTGATTATAGTCAAATTGCTAATTATGAAGAAACAGAAACCTCATGTGATGAAATTGATAATGATTGTGATAATGCTGTTGATGAAGGATGTGGTGGTTGTACTGACGGTGCTAAAAAAGATTGCGGTGTTGATGTTGGAAGCTGTGAAAAAGGGCAACAAACTTGTGAAAATGGTGTTTGGGGAGATTGTATTGGTGGCGTAACCCCAACTGAAGAAGTTTGTGATGGTAAAGATAATGATTGTAATGGTGATATAGATGACAATTTAGTTGCTCCTAATGCAGAAAATCAAGATGGCGTTTGTGCTAATAGTAAAAAAGTATGTGCTTTGGATACAGAAGATAACACTGTCAAATGGTTGGAACCTGATTATACACAAATTGCTAATTATGAAGAAACTGAAACATTATGTGATGGCTTGGACAATGATTGTAATGGTGAAACAGATGAGGGATTAACAACTATTTATTATAGAGATGAAGATGGAGATACTTTTGGTAAGCCAAGTGATTCTGTAGAAGCATGTAGTGCTCCTGATGGATATGTAGAAAGAGGAAGTGATTGTAAAGATGATGATGCTGATATAAATCCAGGAGCTGTTGAATTATGTGATGGTATTGATAATAATTGTGATGGACATGCAGATGAAGGCTTTGTAAATACTGATGGAGATGCTTTACCTGATTGTATGGATACTGATGATGATGATGATGGTGACCCTGATACTACAGACTGTGCTCCACTTGATGCAACAATTAATCATAGTGCAGCAGAAGCATGTGATACAGTAGATAACAATTGTGATGGAAGTGTTGATGAAGGATGTCCATGTGTTGCTGGTGAGACACAAGAATGTGGCTCTTCTAATGTTGGAGAATGTAAAAAAGGAACTCAAACATGTGATAATACTGGCACATGGGGAGATTGTGTTGGAGTGGTTGAATCGGTAGATGAAATTTGTGATGGTAAGGATAACAATTGTGATGGCTCTATAGATGAAAATTTTACCGATACTGACAACGACAAGCAGGCAGATTGTATCGACCCAGATGATGATAATGATGGAATCAGTGATTTAAATGATAACTGTCAGTTTACTCCAAATGCTGATCAGATTAATTCTGATGATGATGCTGAAGGTGATGCTTGTGATTCTGATGATGATAATGATGGAGATCCTGATAATACCGACTGTGCACCACTTGATGCATCAATTAATCATAGTGCCGCAGAAGCATGTGATACAGTTGACAATAACTGTGATGGTACTACTGATGAGTATTGTAATTGTGTTGATGGAAATACACAAGAATGTGGTACTGATGCTGGAGAGTGTGTAAAAGGAACTCAAACATGTGAAAATGGTGCATGGGGTGAATGTGTTGGTGAAGTAAAACCTTCTCCTGAAGTTTGTGATGGTAAAGATAATGATTGTGATGGAAAAACTGATACTGATGATAATACACTTGAAGTAGCTCCTTTAGCAGATAATCAAAATGGTATTTGTAATGGAAGTAAAAAAGTTTGTGCAGGTCCAAATGGATGGGTAGACCCTGTTTATTCTGATTTACCTGATTATGAAGCAGATGATACATCATGTAATGGTATTGATAATAACTGTAGTGGTGAAAATGATGAGGGGTATGTTGTTACTGATACTTCATGTGGAGTAGGTGAATGCCTTGCCTCAGGAAATCTTGAATGTCAAGATGGAGAGGAAGTAGATACATGTATTGCAGGTGAACCATCTGATGAAGTATGTGATGGTAAAGACAATAACTGTGATGGTGATGTTGATGATAATGGTTTACTTGATATTGCACCTGATGCTGATATGCAAGACGGTGTTTGTGCCGGAAGTAAAAAGGTTTGTAATGGTGCAGATGGTTGGGGAGAACCTGATTATACTTTGATAGATGCCTATGAATCAGAAGAAGTAACATGTGATGATTTGGATAATGATTGTGATGCAAGTACAGATGAAAACCCAATTGAATTATGTACAAGTAGTTCAATAGACAATCCTACCATAAAGGCTTGTATTAAAGATATTAATACTCAACAATCTTCTTGTAAGCAAGTTTTAGCTCATGTTTCCTATTTAGCATTAGGATATCAACATTCATGTGCATTTAATTCTGATAGATTAGCTAATGGAGAGGCTTATTGTTGGGGAGATAATGAAAGAGGTGAGTTAGGTAACGCAAATAATACAAATTACTATACCCCTAGAAAAGTAGATAGTAGTTTAGAAGCTGATTTAGTTATGGAGAGTGATTCATCTGTGTTATCAAATTGTTCATTAATGGCAGATGGTTCTATAAAATGTTGGGGAAGTAATGTTTTTGGGCAACTTGGAAGTGGAGATAATGATGATTCAAATATTCCTGTAGCTGTTCAAGTTTCATCAGGTTTCGGAACTGATGATTTAAGTGACATTATTAATATATCTGTAGGAACAGGGCATGTTTGTTCTGTATATGATGATGGAGATGATAACTTTGTTTATTGTTGGGGTCATAATGATAAAGGACAATTAGGAGATAATTCAACTAACAACAGAAATTATGCTGTTAAAGTAAGAACTAAAAATCCTAATGGTTATGGAAATACAGACCTTGTTGATGTTGAAAAAGTTGTTGCAGGATTTGCTCATTCTTGTGCATTAATGGAAAATAATAAAGTGTACTGTTGGGGTGATAATTCAAAAGGTCAATTAGGAGATGATAGTAATGAAGATTATTCAGAATTAGCTATTGAGGTACCTAATTTAGATAATGTTGTTGATATTGTAGCGGGAGCTAACTTTACTTGTGTTAACTACATAAATGATGCTGGAACTGCATTTGATATTAAATGTTGGGGTGATAATTCAGATAAACAGATTAAAGATAGTCTTTTAGCTACATATGATGAACCTGTTTCTCTTGGCATGAGCAATGTTGATGATTTTGTTGCTAACGGAGCTGATATTTGTTATCTACTTGACACAGATGTAATTCAATGTCATGGGGATAATAGTAAAAATCAATTAGGTGCTTCAAGCCCTAATGTTCTTTCAGGAACAAAAGGTTATAATATTGTTAGTGGTGATTTAGGTGTTAAGCATATTTGTGTTATTGTTAATGGAGATTCTAATCATAACTATAGAGCCGTTATGTGTAGAGGCTTAAATGATGAAGGTCAAGATGGAGTTGGATATTTGAGTAGTAATCCAGACTATTTAAAGGATTTTCACTTTGTTCTTGCTGGTCAACAACCAGAAAATAACTAATAATTTTTTTATTGGGGCAGAATAAATTATTCTGCCCTTCGTTCAACCCCATAAAATGGGTTTTCACTTGAAAATTTAACTAAAACACTGTAAATATAGAATTTAAGTATTTTATTTAAATTTTAGGATATTTTATGAAAATATTAATAGATGCAGATGCTTGTCCGGGAGTAGTCAAAGAAATATTATATAAGGTTTCACATAGATTGAATTTAAAATTAATTTTTGTGGCTAATCAATACATGAAATTTCCATCAACTTCGTTGATTAGTTCTGTAATTGTTAAGGCAGGTCCTGATGAAGCGGATAATCATATAGTTGAAATAATGGAAAGTGGTGATTTAATTATTACAGAAGATATTCCTTTAGCAGATAGAGTTGTTAAAAAAGGTGGTACAATTATTACTCCAAGAGGAAAGTTATTAACTGAAAATAATATTTCACAAAAGTTGGCTGTTAGAAATTTAATGAATGATTTAAGAAACGAAGGAATAATGACAGGTGGTCCAAAATCATTTGGCAATAAGGAAAAGCAGTTGTTTGCAAATGCGCTTGATAAGTTTTTAACAAAAGCTTTAAGAAAATAAGAAACTTGTAAGAATACAATTTCTAATCTCTTTGCTAAGTCGTAACTGCTTGACTTTAACAAATAAATGTATTTCATTGAAAATTGCAGAGGTTTTTCTTGCGAATTTGGAAATATGAGTTATAATAGAGAGTGGCTAGATTTTAGAATAAGGAGGGGAATGTACCTAGCACCATTAAATTATGATAGATTCTTTAAAAAGGTATTCGGGCAAAAGAAATTTGCTAGGGCCTTTTTACAGGATTTTCTTGATATAAAAATAGAAGATATAGAAATTCTTGAAAGAAAGAACTTTATAACAGATAAAGCCTTACCTGTTGAATTTGATTACAGGTGTAAACTTGATAATGGTGAAATTGTTATAGTTGAAATGCAACAATGGTATAAAACCGATGTTATTAAAAGATTTTATTTATACCATGCTTTATCAACTTCTTTACAACTTGAAACTCTCGAAGAGCAAATAGTTTCCATTGATTCACAAACGGGTAATATAATCAAAGATAAACTTTATAATGATTTAAAACCTGCTATTACTTTAATTTGGATGGTAGATGACACTTTAAACTTTAAAGAAGACTTTGTAAGCTTTAAAATGGGAGTTGAAGAATTACATGATTTTGTAAAAGATAATGAGTTATGGACTAAACCTTTTGAGCAAATCCTTAAAGAGAGAGAAAGAGTTTTAAATATACAAAATAATGATACCAAAGGATTAAATTTTTTATCAGAAAGTAGACTAACTTTTATTTTTCAGAAGAATATAGTTAAAAACTTAAAAAATAATAAAAATAAAAACGGTAAATATGGTAAATGGTTTGATTTTGCCAAAAAAACCAACAATAAAAAGAATAAAAGAGCTGATTTTAAAAACTACAAAGATGATAAATTATTTATGGAAATAATGAATATTCTTTTAAAGGATAGATTAACAGAAGAAGAAATTAAATACATTACTAAAGAAGACGAATTAAAGGAAGCATATTTAAAATATACCTCTGTTATCATAGAAAAGGAAAAAAAGGTTATAGAAACTTCAAAAAAACTTAAAAAGCTTTCAGGAGAGGTTGAGAATCTTTCAGGAGAGGTTGAGAATCTTTCAGGAGAGGTTGAGAATCTTTCAGGAGAAGTGGAAAGTCTTTCTAAAAAAGCAAAAGAAGCAGAGAAAAGAGAAGAAGAAGCAAAAAAAGAAAAAGAAGAGGCTCTAAGAGAAAAAGAAAAAGCCCGAATAGAAAAAAAATTAATGATAGAGAATATGTTGAATTCAGGTTTATCTGTTAAGGATATTGCTAAGTTTACAGGTTTAACTCCTTCTGAAATTAAGAATATAACTAATTAATTATATTTCAATTAGAAATTAAAAATGAGTATTTCTGGCTAGATTTAAGTAGAAATAGTTTGACAAAGAAATAAATTAGTGCTAAAAAGCACGGGTAAATACTTAAAAGGGTAATGAAAGTGCTACAAACTACAAACTACAAACTACAAACTACAAACTACAAACTACAAACTACAAACTACAAACTACAAACTACAAACTACAAACTACAAACTACAAACTACAAACTACAAACTACAAACTACAAACTACCTATTTTACCATATTCTATTATTTTTTACAAAAAACTTGTATTCATTTCTTTAAGAAAAAGGTCTCCTTCTTTGGATAATATGTTGAAAGAATTAACTGTAAATTTAAACATTGATTATTATAGAAAGGGAGAAAAATTGAAAAAGTTTTTAATATTAATATTTTTAATATTTTCATTAGTTATTACTGCAACAAGTGATGCTGAATATAGAATTTTAGGTGAAAAATTAAATAAAATTATAACATTAAGGGGGATGAATGTTGTTTCTGATAAAATCTGGAAAGATTTAGGTGTTGAAAAAGAATATGGTTTTTATAATGAAAATAAAAATCTTTATGAATGCCAAAATAGTGAAATAAATAATGATAATTGTATTGCAGTAACTATTGATAGATCTTTTAGTGAGCGTATTCAAGAAAATGCTAGAATTAAAGGATATGCTTATATATATAATGACAATGAGAATATTATAAAAGAGAATAGTATTATTTTAGGTAAAAACTATATTATTGATGAGGATTATACATATAATGAAAATACTGGTAAATATTATGATAATGATTGCGTAAAACCTGAATTATGTATTGTTGAAGTAAATAATATTATTGAAAATTTAATGCCAATTTATGATGATTGGGAAAATAAGGAAGATAATAAAGAAAACTTTAATTCTAATTATGGTAAAATTAAAAGTAATTTAAATGCTGTACTGAATACTAAAATTAAAGATTATTCTGGAGTAGGTGGTTCACAGTATGTTCCTGTTTTTGTTTATGATATTTCAAGAATAGGTTTTACATTAAAAATTTTAAATAATTTAAATATTAGACTTGCTAGAGATGATGACGAAATTATAAGCAATAATAACATTAGTAATGATTCTGTATTTTATAATAAAAATACTCAAATGCTTACTAATTTATCATGTGAATTATTTAAACTAACAGGTAATATTCCTTATAGTGAGGATTTTAATGAAGGTTTATGTAATTTAGAAAACACATTTCCTAGTGATAATATTTTAAGAGTTGAAAAAAGAGTTTTGTATCAAAAAAGTAAAGCTAGAGTAAATACTAATTTATATTTCAATGAAGTTAGTCAAACAGTTGAAGAAAAGGAAAGTGATATTAATTTATATGTGGAGCCTAGAAACAATTTAGAAACAGCATTAACAAATAATTGGAATGATGATATTATTGTTGATTTATTTAGTTTAACGAAGGCAGTAAATTCAAATGGCGTTAATAGTGACTTTAAATTTAGATGGGCCCAAGGTAAAGTTTATCAAAATCTTTGGGCTTTGACTTCTGTTATTGTTAATAAAACATTTCAGTTTTATGAAAAAAAAGTTAAAGCTAAAGCAAAAATTAAGCAACTAATGGAGCTTAAAAGTATTGGTTTACTAAAAGATGAAGAATGGATGGCTTTAGGGTTTGATTCAGGTAAAAATGATATTAAATCAGAAATTACTGTTGAACAATTTTTTGATTTTTGGGAGTCATTTACCAGAAATATTGAAAATTCTTTAATTGAAAATTCGGGAAAAACTTATAAGGTTACTGAGCTAAACTCAATTTTTTTAGCCTACTTTTTAGATAAATTAAATTTAATTATGATAGATGGTAAAATTTTCCATGACTATGATGCTGAATATATCAAAAGCTTATCTCAAATGGAGAATAGTAGTCAATATGAGAATTATAAAGATCAATTATT